>ULSO01033301.1_pt1 | contig 121209 bp, 104 predicted proteins | sample 1956701 | NCBI WGS metagenome assembly ULSO01 (sample SAMEA4835708, study PRJEB28245) | human gut metagenome | biome: gut microbiome; material: fecal sample | place: Denmark | collected 2008 | reverse complement strand
AAAGTATCTGGGGAAGTAATACAAATTGGTGGAAAGATTATAGGTGTGACTCAGACAGAGGATTCTGTCCTTGCAGCAATGATTGATAATGTCCTGATCATTGTATAGCAGCTTTCCGCCCATAGACCGGTAATATTCCACAAAGACCGGCTCTATCTTTTCCTTTCTCCATAGGGATAGGTTTACAAGTAAAACCCCTGCATTGTAATAAGTCTCATGTTTTTTAATACCAACCAGAGCTTTTTTTTCTACAGGCATATGAAGCTCCGGAACAGCGGCAACAAGATGATCCTGGAAGGGAATGGTTTCAAGTTCCCGAATGGATCCGTTTACAATAATATCGCAGTCTAAGTAGAGAATGCGGTCTATACTTTCAGGCAGATAGCTGCACAAAAAAAGTCTGGAAAGAGTAATGGGATTGTAACCGGAGGTGTCAAAATCAAAGGGCAGATACCGGGTAAAATCATGAATGTCAATAAAGCAGATCTTACGGTCATAGTGCCTGGCAATCTGCAGCAGATGCTCTTTGTTTGCACTGCAGATAGACTGATCAAGAATATATACTACTATTTCATTGATTTCCCGGTTGTTGTCAAAAAGAGATAACATGGATATTCCGAGAAATTTTGCATAGGCGTCATTGGAAGCATAAATAATATTCATAGCTATTCTCCGATATTGGATTTAATCATTATCTGTATTTTAAATGACAGATATGCAAATTGCAATAGAGAAGATAAGTGCGGTGATGGTAGACAATTATGGTGAGATGATGGTAAAATAAGCAGGAATATAAAGCAGAATAAGGTTCGTCCTGGAATGAGGATCAAAATGAGATGTTTAATTATTATCCCGGCTTATAATGAAGCGGCAAATATAGAAAAGGTTGTTGATAATCTGGTACAGAATTATCCTCAATATGATTATCTTGTGATCAACGACGGTTCCACAGATGATACGGGCACCGTATGCAGGAAGAAGCATTATCAATATGTAAATCTTCCCATCAATATGGGGATCGGCGGAGCTGTTCAGACCGGTTACTGCTATGCCAAGGAAAATGATTATGATGCAGCAGTGCAGATAGACGGCGACGGGCAGCATGATGTAAGCTTTTTGGCGGAAATGCTGAAGGTAATAGAAGAGGGACAGGCTGATGTGGTCATTGGCTCCCGGTTCGTGGAAAAGGAGGGCTTCCAGTCATCGAGCCTTAGAAGAATAGGGATCAGATTTTTAAGCTTTTTGGGATGGCTGTTGACAGGGATCAGAGTGAAAGATATTACCAGCGGGTACCGGGTGGTGAACAGAAAATTTATCAGGATCTTTGCAGAGGATTATCCTTCCGACTACCCGGAACCGGAGGCTATGGTTATTGCATCTGTCCATGGCGGTAAGATCATGGAATATCCGGTTGTGATGAAAGAAAGGGAAAGCGGGGCAAGCTCTATTACGTTTAAGAAATCAGTATACTACATGTGCAAGGTTACGATTGCAATGATGATCAGACGATTGAGCTTTGGCGTTAGGAGGCAGAAATGATACCATCTTTACTAAGAGTTACACTTTCCATAGCGGTGATCTGCTATTTTATAATCATCCTTTATTATCTCAAAAGGAAAATGCTTGAATTGAAGTATACATTGATCTGGCTGGTTGCCGGTCTTGTGATGGGGATCATGATTTTCTTCCCCGAGCTTCTTGTGCTTTTTATCAGGATGTTGGGCATAGAAAGCAATATGAACGGTCTCTATGTTCTGTGTATCGCCTTCATCATTGCGATCCTTATGACGCTTACTTCCATTGTTTCAAGACAGGCTATGAAGATCAAGATTTTGACCCAGCAGCTCAGCATGGTGGAAAAAAGGATCCGTGAGCTTGAAGACGAACAAAACGTATAGGGAATCAGCCGTATACCGTTATGTGGCGTATGGTCTGGAGAAGGCTGACAATTGCACCGGCTGCTCCTGTGATAGAGAGCAGAATAAAGCACAGCCTGTTTTTCAGAAGATGACAGGAACGCACCAGTATGCTGCAGCAGAGGATCAGAGCAAAGTAAAAGAAGGAGCTGGTACGAATGACGGAGGCGGAAGCCGTAGTGGTGAAGCCTACTGCAATTTGGGGCAAAAGCCCAAACAGTACCAGGATCCAGATAAGCTGCAGGGACAGCTTGGAAAAATCAGTCAGATAAGCCATTAAATATAAGATAACCAATATCATTATCGTGGCTGAGAACATAGCGCAGTATTGCTCAGGCTGTGAGCCAACAATGAAATCATCATCAGGATAAATGTAGGTAAGCTGTCTGTTTTTTAGGGTATAGAAAACAAACATATAGCCTGTCCAAAAAAGATCTATGGCAAAAGGAACAAAGGACAGCAGGCGTATGAAGGTGTTTTTGGTTTTAGCAAGAGTGCAAAACACAAGAACAAGACAACAGAGAAACAAAGCGGTATTCGGGATGGAAACAAAGTGGTAAAAGGTGGAGTTAATGCCAACACGCAGGTGCCCCAGGAAAGTCAGTTCAACAAAATCAGAGGTCCCGTGATAGATACCGTCATATTTCATACGGTTCATATTTCCAGGACATGCGAGGAAAAGGATCAGGTTAAGGAGGATGGCGAAAAGCCCCTCCACATACAGGATATAGAAGGATTTGTTTTTGGCTGACATCAGAAATAAAACAATCCAAATGAGCAGCAGCACAATGGACATAATATCAAAGTTAGCGGCGTAAAGAAGAGCAAGCCCAAAGAAAAGATAGTTATAAAAAGGGAGTTTATTTCCCTTTGAGGCTGACAGTAAAACGGAAATGCCGTAAAAGGAAAGTGCGAAGCACCAGGTATATACCGTGGTGGTGGTGATCCATCCGGCGGATGCCATCAGACAGTAAGGAAAGCACAGAAAACTGAGAGCAAGAAAAAGAGAGTATTTTTTTGCACTTTCTTCATTTAATAGTGGAGTATAAAAGCATATAATCTTGTTGATGGAATGGTAAAGTAATAACACAAAAAGAACGTCCATTATTTTCCACAGGATATTGGGGAAATATCCGATTATGATCCCAACTGCCTGAACAAGAATGCGGGAACTCCAGGAATGATAGACATTATCCATGTATCTTATAAGATCAAAGTTATTTTTTGCCAGTGCAGAGCAGGTTACAATATCATCCCAATAATCAGTCTGCATAAAAAGATGAAGAATAAGAAATATACCAGCAATAACGAAGTAATCCCAATAAGATTTTAATTTATCAGTTTTTTCTTTTATAAACATAGGTGTGATCCCCCTTTTATAACCCAGATTATTATATTTATTTGGATCGTATAATGCAAGCTAGATATTCAAATTAAGAAAATACTAAGAAATGATTTTCATTGGAAAGGATGGAGTTTTATGTTTGAGAATATGACAAAGGAGCAGGCCAGAGATCAGATCCTGCAGCTTGTAGGCGGATATTATGAAAAATTTCATAAAAAGAAGCCTTATGAAGAAGGGGACAGGATTCCCTATGCATCCAGAGTGTATGATGCAAAGGAAATGCAGAACCTGGTGGACAGTGCGTTGGAGTTTTGGCTTACATCGGGCAGATATACAGATGAGTTTGAAAAAAAGCTTGGGGAGTATCTGCATGTGAAGTACTGTTCCCTTGTGAACTCCGGTTCATCGGCTAATCTGCTTGCGTTTATGGCATTGACTTCGCCGCTGCTTGGAGAAAGAGCTGTGAAAAGAGGGGACGAGGTGATCACAGTGGCAGCAGGATTTCCGACTACGGTTGCCCCTTTGATCCAATATGGCGCTGTGCCGGTATTTGTGGATGTGACCATTCCCCAATATAATATTGATGTGGACATGCTTGAAAAAGCATTGTCTGAAAAGACCAAGGCTGTGATGATAGCGCACACCCTTGGAAACCCTTTTGATCTGAAGGCAGTTAAGACATTTTGTGAAAAGCATAAGCTCTGGCTGGTGGAAGATAATTGCGATGCGCTGGGTTCCACTTATGAGCTTGACGGTAAGACATATTTTACAGGTACGGTAGGGGATCTTGGTACTTCCAGCTTTTATCCGCCACATCATATGACTATGGGAGAAGGCGGCGCCGTATATACAAATGATCCGCTTCTTCATAAATGTGTACGCTCTATGCGGGACTGGGGAAGAGACTGCGTATGTCCCTCCGGAAGAGACAATCTGTGCGGACACAGATTTGACAGGCAGTATGGGGAGCTTCCCCTTGGATATGACCATAAGTATGTTTATTCGCATTTCGGTTACAATCTGAAGGCCACGGATCTTCAGGCAGCCATTGGATGTGCGCAGATAGATAAATTCCCATCCTTTGTGGAAAGACGTAAGGAGAACTTCCAGTATTTGTATGAAAGATTAGAGAAGCTGGGCGAAAAATTAATTCTTCCTACCGCTTGTCCCGGATCTGACCCAAGCTGGTTTGGCTTTTTGATTACCTGTAAGGAGGGAACAGACCGAAACAGTCTGGTTCGTGGACTTGAAGAACAGGGAATCCAGACCAGAATGCTGTTTGCCGGAAATCTGACAAAGCATCCCTGCTTTGATGAGATGCGCAGCTTAGGAAAAGGTTATCGGATCGTAGGATCTTTGGAAAACACAGACAGAATTATGAGAGATTCTTTCTGGATCGGAGTATATCCAGGGATGACGAAGGAAATGCTTGACTGTATGGCTGATAGGATCATAGAACTTTGCAGTTAATGGGGGATCAAATGGGAAACGGCGAAATAAAAAATAAAAGAGTGTTTTTAGAGCAGTATCGAGGCAGAAAAGTGCTGATCACGGGACATACAGGATTTAAGGGAAGCTGGATGTGCCGGACGCTGTTACAGGCTGGAGCACAGGTATATGGTTATGCCCTGGAAGCGCCGGAGGATCCGGCTTTGTTCCGAATTCTCTCGCTGGAAAAGGAAATGGCTTCTGTGATTGGGGATGTACGGGATTATGAGAAGCTGTTTCAATTTATGAAGGAGTGCAGACCGGAAATCGTGATTCATATGGCGGCACAGCCCATTGTGCGGGAATCTTACAAAAGGCCGGCCTATACATATGAAACGAATGTCATGGGAACGGTCAATGTATTAGAATGCATTCGTAACCTTGAAAGCGTGCAATCGTTTGTGAATGTCACAACGGATAAAGTATACCTGAACAGAGAATGGGATTGGGGATATCGGGAAAATGAAGAACTGAATGGCTTTGATCCTTATTCTAACAGCAAGTCTTGTTCGGAGCTTGTGACCGCCAGCTACAGACAATCTTTTTTTGAAGATCGTGATATTGCAATCACCACCATGAGAGCCGGAAATGTGATCGGTGGTGGAGATTTTGCCGTGGACAGGATCATTCCAGACTGTGTGCGGGCGGCAGAAAAGGAACAGGATATTTTGATCAGGAACCCAGATTCGATAAGACCTTATCAGCATGTGCTGGAGCCGGTGCTTGCCTATCTGAGAGTTGCAGTGGAGCAGCTGCAGAATAAAAAGCTGGAAGGAGCCTATAACATTGGCCCTCAGGAAGAAAACTGCATTACAACGGGACAGATGGCAGATCTGTTTTGCCAGAAGTGGAAAGAACTGTCGGGCAGAGAGCAAAAATGGGTAAGCGGCAGCGAGAAGGGACCTCATGAGGCAAAGCTTTTAAAGCTCGATTGTGCAAAGATCAAATCGGTATTTGGCTGGAAGCCTGTATGGGATATCAGACAGACAATGGATCATGTGACAGAATGGTACTATGGATATGTAAATGGTGCAGATATGCTGCAAATAACGGATGAGCAGATAGAAAAATATACGAAAGCGATGTAACAAGCACAATGAAAAAGACAATTATAGTAATGCCCGTTGCAAATGAAGAAAGCACCATGGGGAGAATTTTGGATGAAATTCTTTCACTGCCGTATGATAATCTTTATATATATCCGGTAATAGACAGCTATTCTAAAGACCGCACGGAAGAGATCATCCGGGAAAGAGAAAAAAAGAGCGATAAGGTAAAATGTATTTTTTATCAAGAATCAAAGGGAGTAATTTCCTGTTATCTTGAGGGGTTTAGGCAGGCTCTTGCGGATGGCGCAGAGCGTGTGATCGAGATGGATGGAGGAGGAAGCCATCTTCCGGCGGAGATCCCACAATATCTTGAAAAGCTGGATGAGGACTATGAGTGTGTCTGGGGGTCCCGGTTTATGAAAGGTGGATCCATGGAGGATCAGCCTTTATACAGAAGAATTCTGAGCCAGGGGGGAACCTGGCTGTCAAATCTGGTGCTGGGAACCAGACTGAAGGATATGACAAGTGGTTTTGAAGCATTCCAAAGGGCAGTTTTAGAGGGCCTTAAATTTGATGAATTTTTATCTACCGGCCATATGTATCAGACAGAGATGCGCTATTACTGCAGAAACAGGAGGACAGTGGAGGTTCCTATTCATTACGAGGGAAGCGCTTCCAGCCTGAAAGGAAGTTCCGTGACGGAAGCGCTGCGTATTTTGTTTCAGCTCAAAAAGCATGAAAAACAGGTGTGGAAATAAGAAAAGAGGGTGTCGCAAAGATCAGACTGCAACACCCTCTATGTTTTTGTAAAATGCTTTAATTGGGTAGTAATGTCATCTGCCAATAAGTGTTTTTGCCAGTTCGGTGACAAAAAATGACATTTTAGTGACATTTCCACCAAAATAATTTATTTTGTGCTACTCTATATTCATAGCAAGCAACAAGTCGATGTTGTTACTTACATATTCCAACTGCTTGGCATTTAATGAATGCAGCTTCGTTGTGATCCGCATGATCTGCGGAGAAAGAGAAGGATCATCTGAAATGTCAGACGGAACAGGAATTTCAACCAGAAGTGCATCGATAGGAACATCCAGTGCATGTGACAAGTCAATGAGCCCCTGAATGCTGGTCATGGATTGACCGTTTTCAAGGCGGCTGACAAAACTGGTAGACCAGTCCATAATGTCTGCCAGAGTTTGCTGCGTCAGGCCTGCGCGTTTCCGATATTTTTTGATTTGATTGCCGATGCTGGTGTAAATGTCCTTTTCCATCATGAGAGATGATTTATCCTTTCGTTTGTATAGGGCGTTGTATACAAAAGAGCTATTGCCTACGGTAATAGTGTATCAAGTTTTGAGACAACAAGACACAAACTAATACGCACAAAAAGTTTCCCAATATGCGTATCCGGTGCGAGGAGCGTTCATTTGGAAGTCAATAGGATACAGGTTGAGGCTGTGAAACTGGCAGCAAGAGGCTTGCAGGAAAAGGGTTTATCGGCAGAAGAAACGGTACTGGAAAGTATTCATTATCTGCTTGGATGTTATTTTCAAACAGGAAATGAGGAGTACCCCAAAACGGCGTTACAGCACATGGTTGCTTTGCTGGAAATGGGTTTCTCTTATGAGAAGCACAAAGAGATTTTTGATCAGGTGGTTTCTCTTGCGGATATTCAGCGGGAAGATCTTCTGATGGCTGGGGATGTGCCAAAGGAAGTATATCGCCTTACCAGAAATCGAATCCGGACGATCATAGGCCGCTGGAGGAGAATAAGCAGCGAAGATATGGGACTTAATCAGGTTGTGGATGATATTTATACCAGGATCCACAGAGGTGAGGAGGGGAGTTGGGACTACACCAGCCAAAATAAGAGCGGTAAGGTTCTCAATATGTTTAAACTCACTGTTTCTCAAAATGAAAATATTTTGTATGATGTTGGAAGAGACAAATATTATTTATTTCGGAGATGAGGAAAATGTTCAGAATAGCTGTAGTTGACGACAATCTTGAATATGCACAGTTTGTGAAAAAGAAGATCCATGAGATCCTTTACAGGGAAAAGGTCGTTTGTGATGTGGAAGTCTTTGACAAGCCCATGGCTTTTCTCTGTGAGGTATTGGAAGAAGACGCTTTTGATGTATGTTTTCTTGATATTGAAATGCCAAGTATGAATGGACTGGAACTGGGGAGACAGCTCAGAAAATTTGGCAACAGAATCATTATCGTCTATCTTACAGTACATGAAGAATTCGTCAGAACAGGATATGAAGTAAAAGCGCTGGACTATATTTGCAAAAAGGACATTAAAAGAGATCTCCCTGTAGTGTTGAGAAGGCTATCAGAGGAATCTGTAGATGACAGGAAAAATGTGTACCTGATCACCGAGAGGTTAAGGACAGAAAGAGTTCTTTACGAAGAAATCATTTATGTGTTCAGGAGAGGCCAGAATGTAGTATTTGCATTAACAAGAGGAGAAGTTATGGAAAGGAACGCCTTGCAGCGTGTGATGTATAAGCTGAAAGGGCGGGAATTTGTTCAGATTGAGCGAGGCTATATCGTAAATTTAAATCATATTGTCAGGATCAAGGCAAGAGAAGTCTACCTTACAAACGGACTATCATTCCGTGCCAGCAAGGAACGTATTGATGAGGTTCGTGAGAGAATGCAGGAATATTGGGGTGGAAGCAGATGATGGAAGTAATCCAGGCGCTGATCTGCATCTGGGAAATGGGGATGTTATTTTATGCTGCATTCCAACTGCTGCCACAAAGAAGGATGCATGTGATCACCAAGATTATTTGGTGGATGTGTGTGGCGTTGGATACGGGAGCTACTATATATCATAGACAATTAATCATGTATTCTCGTTCTTTTTTAGTTTTTGTATATTTGTTACTTTTTTACTTGTGTATTGGAAATGTGATATTTGTGCAAAAGACGCAATTTGGATGACAGCATTTTATTTTGAAACATTATATGTGTTGGATTTCTTTGTACTTTTCTACTTAAGCTTTCAGCTTAGGCAGATGGACTTCCTGGAAATAGGACTATACCAGATAAGGAAGGAATGGCTGCTGGCCTTTGCAATCTGCAGATTACTAATAATGCTGGCAGGGTTCCTCCTGTGGAAAAAGAGAGCACTGCTTTTGGATATTTATAAAAGAAGCAGAAAAGCTTGGTTTGTTTTTCTGGTGCTGGAATATATAAGCTTACGGCAATGCGACTATATCATTGAGGTTCATAAGCAGGACAAAGCCATAAGAAATCTTATGCTTTTTGCAGTAATCTACTTGGTACTTTGCGTTGCAGCCATATTTTTATATAGCTATCAGAGAAACCAGCATCAGATAGAACTGTTAAAGGATAAGAACCGGCTGCTGGAGCAGGAATATCATGGAATTGTGGACTGGAGCCGTGGAAGAAGCACTCTTTTGCATGATATTAAAAATCATTTGCTGGTGTTAGAAGAAATATTAAATGCAGAGGAAAATGAAAGAGCCTTGGCTTATATACATAAGCTGCTTGCTACAGAAGAAACAAGAGACAAAGTAATATATACGGATAATCTGGTTGTGAATGCACTGCTAAATGAAAAGATGCGTGTGGCGCATGACAGGGATATCAAGATTAAAATACACATTGATAACTGGAAAGCGCCGTTTGTATCAGATGAAGATCTGTGCGTCATAATTTCCAATCTATTGGATAATGCAATCGAGGCGGCAGGAAAGGCAGAGGGAATTAGGGAAGTTTCATTGGAAATGCAGGAGATGCCGTGGGGACTCTTAATACAGATAAATAATAGCTGTGCGTTTGAGGACAACCGTGAAGCCGGAAGGCCAAAGACTACAAAGAAAAATAAGAAGGAGCACGGAATAGGACTTCAAAACGTAGAGACAGCTGTTGACAGATATGGAGGAAAAGCAAGGTACGAATATCGGGAAGGTCGCTTTCATGTAGATATCACTCTTTACCGGTCATGAGGGGGAAGAAACCGAAAACGTATAAATTATCATGTTGTGTGAAAGGAGAAGGTTATATGAAAGAAGAAATGATCAGAAGCCAGGCAATGGCTGCTGCTGGGAGGCTTTCCCAGGAGGAACAGAGAATCGGGGAGTTGGGTACAGTGCAGTCCCCTGATATCACCATTGAGACAGTTTTCTTTACAATTTTCTGCTGTTAGTTGAGAGAGAGGCCGCCCTTACCAGGCGGCTTCTTTCATTATAGGAACAGTGAGCTGCAAAAGAAAAGTATTCAGGACAACATGAGGGAGAATATGGGGAAAAACATATTTAATGCTTTTTATAAGGAATATTTGACCAGGGCGGAAAAGGCTCTTGGGGAGATGGGGAGAAATTCGGATGGAGAACTGGTCTTTTCTCTGAGGGAGACGCTGGCAGGGATCAGGAAGAGCCTGGGGAAAATAGGGATCAGGACGCTGCTGGTGGAATTTCAGGTTTGCAGGCAGCAGGAGCTGCTTTCCGGAAATACTCTGGATGAACAGCTTCGGTCTTATGAACGGGATTATCTTTCAGACCGGGAATATCGGCAAAAGATCTTACAGCTTTATCCGGAGCTTGAAAAAAGCTGTGAAATCGTTTTGAGGCAGCAATGTGATTTTGCCGGCCAGGTGATGCGGCGCTTTTGGCGGGATCAAAAGGAAATTGAAACTGCCCTTCTTGGAGGCAGAAGGATCAGGGGGAAATTAACGCTTTTGCTGGGGGAAGGGGATGCCCATGATAAAGGAACAGCAGTAGCGCAGATCAGATTTGAGGATGGAGAAAGCATTTTTTATAAGCCCAGATCCTTAAGGGGAGACCGCCTTTTTTATAAGCTGCAGGGAAAAGTGGAAGAACGGATGAAAATGGAAAGAACGCAGGAATTTCCATATCCTTATCTGGAATGTGACGGGTATTGCTGGACCGGGAAATGTCAGCATGAACTGTGCTTAGAGGAAGAGGAAATTGCGGCTTTCTATAAAAGACTGGGGATCCAGCTGGGAGTCGGCTATCTTTTGGGAACCAATGATCTTCATTATGAAAATATGATTGCTCATGGAGAGGAGCCTGTCTGGATCGATCTGGAAACCTTATTCGGAAATGCGGGGGAGAGGGAGCCTTCTGTTCTGACATCAGGATTACTTCCGTCGGCGCTCTCAGAAAGACGATTCAGCGCAGTGATGGGAGGACGAAAAAGCTGTAAAGCGCCCTGGCAGGTTCCGGTGGTTAAAAAGGGAAAGCAGGGACTTTGTGTGGAGTATAAGATCCCGGTTTTGAAGAAGGGAAAGAACTATCCGGGGGAAGAGCTCAGCATCCAAAACTATGAGCAGGAGATTTTACAGGGCTTTTGCGGAGCATATCATTATCTTTCAGAGCTTTCGGAGGAAGATCTTACGGCGCTTTTGGAAAAGGAGATCAGCAGCAGACAGCTTCTTGGGAGCACGCAGCTTTATCAGATGATCCTGGAGGCATCCTATCATCCCTCGGTGCTTATGAAGAATGGCGGAAGGCAGGAATTTATTCAGAGAGTATGCAAGGATCATAAGGGATGTCAAAGAGAACAGGCAGTTTTGCTGGAAGGGAATGTTCCCAGCTTTTATCGGAAAAGCAGCAGCACAAGCCTTTTTTATGCGGGCGGCGGGGAAGAAAAGAATTATTTTGAAGAAACAGCGCTGGAAGAGATCAGAAAACGGCATGCCAGACTTTGTCCGGCGGATCAGAAGCTTCAGACAGAAAGGATCAGACTGTCGCTTGCTATGGAGAAAATAGGAGCAGAGCAGATGAAAAATACCCTGCTCAGGGCAAAGACGGGGAAAAAAGAAAAGCCGTGGGAAGAGCATGCCCTCAAAATAGCAGAAAAGATCGCAGAGGCGCTTGTGATAAAGCCGGATGGAATCACAGAGGCAGTCTGTCTGAAAGAACAAAGCGGAACAGAAGCAGATTTAAGGATCAGCGGCACGGATCTTTCTTTTTATAATGGAAAGGCCGGCATGGCAGTTTTTTTGAGAGCGGTAAATTTGTACTGTGGAGAATACGGGGAAGTATGCGACATTCTGGAACAGGAACTGTTTGAGTATACGGAGAGCGTGGCAGATGGAAAACAAAAGGCGGCTTTTACGGATACGGGCATTTTGTGCGGGGAGGCCTCTTTGCTGTATGCTTATCAGCTTTTGTATGGGATGACAGGGCAAACAAAATATTTAAGGCAGGCGGAACGCCATGAAGAGATCGTGGCGCAGATGCTGAAGGAGGATCGGCAATATGATCTCACCTATGGAAATGCAGGGGCAATCCTTGCGTTTTGTAATCAGTACAGGCTGACCGGGCAGAAAAGATCCCTGCAGTGGGCAGAACAGGCAGCGGAGCTTCTTCTTGAGGCGGGGAAAGACCAGGATGGCGAATTATGGTGGGAGGCCAAGCGATATCCGGAACGCTGCGGCGGAGCAGCCCACGGGGGAAGCGGTTATCTGCTTTGCTTTGAAAGATTGTCAGACTGTGAAGGGGGACAGGGAAGACGCAGCATAATGGACAAGATCAGAAAGCATGAAGAACGCATTTATGAGCTGGCAGACCGGGGAGAAAAGGGACTGGAACGGGAGGTGCTCCCTTCCTGGTGTCATGGGGGTCTTGGCAGGTGTCTTTTGGATCAGGAAACGGATCCGGCTGAGGCCGAGCGGATCGTGAGAAAAGCAGAGCTTCGTAGGAGCATGAGTCTTTGTCATGGAAATATAGGAAATCTGCTGATGGTGAAGGAACTTGCAAAAAGGCAGTCGGGACTGGAGCAGCGTGCTTTGCGGTTTGAGCAGAAAGTAAATGTAATGCTGACGGAAAAGGGGGTTTTACTGGCCGAGGAAAAATACAGCTATGGCATGATGGACGGACTGGCCGGGATAGGATATGGGTGTTTGAAGCTCTCGGGAAAGATCAGGCTTCCGGAGGTGCTTCAGTTGGAGATATCATAAAAATAGTGTATTATTTGGTAGTAATTGCTAATTTCGCATCCAAAAACTTGTAATTTATAGCCAAAATGAGAAAAAGAATTTTAGGATGCTATAATGTCCTCATAAAGTCAAAAGATATGATACAAGTGTGGGGATGAATATGAAATCGGTTTTGATTGTGGAACGGAATGAAGTTCTGATGGATCAGATGATCAGTCTGGTCAAGGAGGCGGATGTGGACATACAGATCCGTGCTGTGAGGACAGATGGGGAAGCATACCAGTATGCCATGAAGGGAAATGTGTCTCTGTTTATTGTGGATGTGGTGCTCACCACCAGGTTTTCACAGGATGCCTCCGGAATTAATTTTGCAGCGCAGATGCGCATGGTGGAAAGGTATCGGCACACGCCGATCATTATGATGTCCATGCTGGAAGATATAGAAATGTATGCTTACAAGGATCTGCATTGCTATACCTACCTGGAAAAGCCCTTTGACAAAAGACATGTGATAAAGGTCATCCGGGAAGCCTTAGATGCCCCTGTTTCATATAAAAAGAAGTATCCTGTTTACTTCAGAAGAGAAGATGTGCTGATCAAAAGGGACGCTGCGGATATTGTATACATAGAAAATTCCAAGAAGGGCCTTACGATCCATTTTAAGGATGAAGATCTGGAGATGGATTATCTGCCCTCAGGAAAGCTTCTGGATGCGCTGAAATATGAAAAGTTGATCAGATGCGGAAGACATATGATGGTCAATAAGGATTATATTGACAGCTTTGATCTGATCAACAAGTATGTCATATTGAAGGACGATCTGGGAACTATCGATATGGGAAAGTCCTACAGACAGAAGTTTTTGAGGGAAATATGCAGAGAATAGGGGCAGGGGAGCAATGATAAAAACAATTGTAGTTCTGACAGAGGATTCCAACCTGATCGATATGGTGGAGGACGAGCTCAGAGAAATTGACAGAAGCATTTATGTAAAGATTACCATGAGTGATACAGAGGCGTATCGCTTTGCCCAGAAGGAACGGGTTACGCTTTTTGTGATCGACAACGAACTGAAAAGCGAAAATGATGAAAAAAATTTAGGACTTCGCACGGCACAGAGGATCAGACAGATGAAACGGCATTGTTATACACCTATGATCCTGATAGGCGCATCAGGGGAGGTGGCCTATAAATCATACAATGCAATCCATGACTGCGCTTATATGAATAAACCGGTTTCACAGGAGCAGATCCATGACTGCCTTTATCAGGAGCTGCTAAGACCCGGATGTGAGATCAAGCACAAATTCGTTCTGATCAGGCAGGAAGGGCTTCTGTACCGGAGGGATCTGTTAAAGCTTCTCTGGCTGGAGAACAGCAAAAAGGGAATGACGCTGCACTTTGCAGATGGGATATTGAAGATCCCCTATCGTCCCTACTCGGAATTTATGAGGGAGCTGGGGTATGACAGGATGATACAGTGCAGCAGGCATTGTTATGTAAACAAAGATTATATTGAAAGGGTAGACCTTGGAGAAGGGGCGGTAAAGCTGCTTGGGGAAGAAGAAAAAATTACGATAGGGGAGGCGTTCGTGCAAAGATTTCTGTCCGATGTATGCGACAGCGTGGCTTTCGCCAAGGACTAGAAATTTTTCATATTTTACAAAGGAGGAAGTGACAAATGAAAACAACCAAAGGAAAAGGGGTACTTATGGCAGCAACGCTGTTCCTGGGGATTTTTCTCGGGGGGGGTATTTTTAGAGGGCACATGCTTTTTGCCTACGCAGCCCAGGTACCTGTAGTATCAGAATGTTATCTTGCGCAGGAGGCAGGAGGGATAAAAGCCGGATGCCGGTTTGAAGATTATCCGCAGCAGGGAGAATATACCCTGACCCTGTACATCAGGAGGGCAGAGGGCGGCAGTGAAACGATCATTGCATTTCGCGAGGAAGCAGGAACGCCTTCAGGAACAGGAGAGATCCAGCTTGCGGCGGCGGATCCTGAAAGTGGAATTTACAGGGTGGTCGTAGTGATCAGAAGGGAGCTTTCCGGTGCTTTTACAGAATGCGGCTTTGTTTCTTCAAGCTATTACCGGGTTACAAATACGGGTGTAGGCATTCTGGTAGAACCATATGAGGAAGGACAGCAAAGCGGCTTTGCAGAAGAGGATGCCTCCCGGGAAGGGGAGCAGAAAGAAGCATATGGCTGTCCCCATACGGAGGGACGCAGGATAGAAACGGTAAGCAGCGCAACCCCTGTGGAGGATCAGGTAACAGCAGAAATCTGTAATAGCTGCAGCGAGGTGCTGAATTATCTGACGGTTCAGGGAAGTGCATACAAGGCTTTTTTAGAAGAGGCAGAGCAAACGGTTAAGAATGCACAGCAAAATGAAACCGTAAGGATCTGGACAGACAGATGGGTAAGCTTTGACGAAAGTGTGATAAGAGCCATCACGGAGCGAAAGGACGTGACGGTTCAGCTTGATTATAGATGGAAGGGAAAGCAGTATCTCCTGGTAATTCCAGCGGGAGAAACAAGAGAAATCATGACAGATGAAAACGGCTTTTGCGGGTTTCGGAGTCTGGATCTGTATTTCCCAGGTGAAGAAGTGGGTTAAAGGGGAATCAACCTATAAAAGACGGCAGGAGGGCAGCCATGCAGGCGCCTCCTGCCGTTTTTGCGCAGGGAGAGTTTCAAATGGAATTTCGCTATTGTTTTTCGGGGTATAATCTTCTATAATTCTAATAAGAATGTCTTTTAATCAGGAGAACTATCTATGAAAAAATTAAACGGAACAGTGATCGTGACTTATCGCTGTAATGCCCGCTGTAATATGTGTAACAGATACAAAAAACCTTCTCAGCCGGAGGAGGAGATCTCCCTTGAAACGATCAAAAAGCTGCCTCCTATGTATTTTACCAATATCACAGGAGGAGAACCCTTTATCCGCACAGATTTGAAGGAAATTGTCAGGGAGCTGCGCAAAAAAAGTGACAGAATTGTCATTTCTACCAACGGCTTTTTTACAGACAGGATCGTGGAGCTGTGCAGGGAATTTCCGGATATTGGGATCCGCATTTCCATTGAAGGGCTGGAAGAGACCAATAATCAGATCAGGGGGCTGGAGGATGGCTTTAACAGAGGCTACTCCACACTGAAAAAACTGGTGGAAATGGGAATGAAGGATGTAGGCTTTGGCATGACCGTCCAGGATCTGAATGCCAAGGATCTGGTAGCGCTTTATGATCTTTCCAATGAAATGAATATGGAGTTTGCAACGGCATCTCTCCACAATTCCTTTTATTTTGTGGAGGCCAAGAATATTATTCATGACAGGCCCATGGTAGCTAAGGAATTTGAACGTCTGATCAATGAGCTTTTAAAGTCAAAAAGCCCCAAGAAATGGTTCCGGGCCTATTTTAATCATGGACTGATCAATTATATTTATGGGCAAAAACGTTTATTGCCCTGTGATATGGCATTTGACACCTTTTTTATTGATCCATATGGAGATGTGATGCCCTGTAATGGAACAAAGGATAAAGAAGTCATGGGCAACTTAAATGAGTGCGAAAGCTGGGACGAGCTGTGGCAAAGCCCTAGGGCGCAGGCAGTAAGAAGCAAAGTGCGCTGCTGTGACAGGAACTGCTGGATGATCGGTTCTGTTTCCCCTGCCATGCACAAATATATCTGGGTTCCCGCTTTTTGGGTACTGCGTCATAAGCTCAAATTCTGGACAAAGCAAAAATACAGTATGTATGAAAATAAGATCGTAAGAGATTATCGCGACGGAAAGGTGTCGAAGGAGGAACTGGATGCCTGCTCTACCTGCGATCTTCATGCAATGGTAAATGACGGTCTGTCACAGAAGTCAAGGGAAAAGCTTGGAAATCAGAAGGAGACTGAGGAATAGGAAGCTGCTATGGAAAAAACAGATATGGTTTCAATTATCATTACAACCTATAACAGCGCTGAAAATTTAAGACGCACCCTTAACAGCATTGAAATGCAGGATTACCCGGCTATTCAGGTCTGTATCAAGGATGGGGGGTCTAAGGACGATACGGTGTCTGTGATCAGGGAATACGAACACAGCAGCAGGTTTCCGGTGATCTGGAGCTCCGGCGCAGATGAAGGGATTTATGACGCCATGAATCATGGCTACAGTCTGTCCTCTGGAAAAATCGTTGTCTTTTTCAGTGATCTCTTTCTGCGGAAGGATGCAGTATCTCACATGGTGAAGGCCATGAAGGAGCAGCCTGACTGTGTGGGAGCCTGTGCGGATCTTGTCTATGCCACGGAAGAAAAGGTGGTAAGATACTGGCGTATGGGACCCCAGAAAAGTATTTACTCAGGGTGGATGCCGGGACATCCAACCCTTTTTCTGAAAAGAGAAGTTTATGCCAAATACGGGCTTTATGATACCAGTTACCGTATTGCTGCGGATTATGAGTTTATGGTGCGGTTTTTGAAGGATCATACCAACCGTCTGGCATATGTTCCGGAAACGATCATCCGCATGTACTATGGAGGTACCAGTACGGGAAGTACGGGAAGCTATTTGAAATCATTACAGGAGGGACACCGGGCCCTCAAAAAGAACGGGATCAAAGGGGCGGCTTTCGTGGATCTGCTTAGGACAATGCGGGTGCTTTCCCAGTTCCTTCCAAGAAAGGCGGAAGAAGAGTGAAAACATATTTGGTTACGGGAGCGGCCGGATTTATCGGTTTTTTCTTATCAAAGGCTTTGCTGGATAAGGGAGAGCAGGTGATCGGGCTTGACAACTTAAATGATTATTATGAGGTATCATTAAAGGAAAGCAGGCTTGCCGTCTTAAAGAAGTATGAAAACTTTCAGTTTTACCGGGCGGATCTTGCGGATAAGGAAGCGGTATTTGCAATTTTTAAGCAGCATCTTCCTGCGGTGGTGGTTAATCTGGCAGCCCAGGCGGGAGTCAGATACAGCATTGAAAATCCGGATGCCTATATCAGCTCCAATATAGAAGGATTTTTCCATATTTTGGAGGCCTGCCGCCATTATCCGGTAGAGCATCTCGTATTTGCATCTTCCAGTTCTGTTTATGGTGGAAATAAGAAGGTGCCCTTTTCCACAGAAGATCAGGTGGATAAGCCGGTAAGCCTGTACGCAGCAACCAAGAAATCCAATGAGCTTATGGCGTATGCTTACAGCAAGCTGTATGGAATTCCGCTGACGGGACTTCGCTTTTTTACGGTTTACGGGCCTATGGGCAGACCGGATATGGCCTATTTCAAATTTGCAAAAAAGATCATGGCGGGCGAACCGATCCAGATTTACAATCATGGAGATATGCGAAGAGACTTCACTTACATTGACGATATTGTAGCAGGAATAGAAAAGATCCTGTGTCATCCCCCCGGAAAGGATGAAAACGGTGCTGCTTACAAGATTTATAATATCGGAAATAACAAACCGGAAAAGCTGATGGATTATATTTCCGTTTTGGAAAGGTGCCTGGGAAAAGAGGCGAAAAAAGAGTTTCTGCCTATGCAGCCGGGAGATGTATACGAAACCTATGCAGATGTAACAGATCTTATGCGTGATTTTGACTTTAAGCCGTCCACCACCATTGAAGAGGGGCTGTCCCGCTTCGCAGAGTGGTTTTTGGATTACTATAAAGTGAAATGAGGGATCCATGGCTAAAAAGCTGACTTACTTTTATCTGGTTCCGCTGGAGCTTATGCTTGCGGCGGCAGCAGTCTTCAGCCTGTGCGGAACCACTTATTTTGAACTTTATATGCAGAATGAGGTGCCAAGCTATCAAAAGGATCATCCTTTGACACTGCTTCTTTTTTTGGCCGCAGCTATTTTTCTGCTTTTTGGACTTTGGCTGATAGCGGAAAAGCATTTTGTTATTGCCAAAGGGCTGCCATGGCTTTCCTGTTTTTGGGCTGTGGCCCTGAGCAGCTTTTTTGTGCTGACTTTTCGGTGCGGTGTGGTGTGCGACAGCGGTGCGATCAGTGAATATGCCATACAATTTATGAAGGGAAATTATGAAGCCTTTCAGGAAGGCTCTTATTTATATCATTTTCCCTTCCAGCTTGGGATGATCGCCTTTTTGGAACTGCTTTACCGCCTCTTGGGGGTGGAAAATTTTCTGGTTTTCCAGGTGATTAATATTCTTGCAATCACCGGGATTGTCAGGTGCCTGCAAAAGATTACGGGACTTCTTTTTGAAAAAAAGGGAGTATGTAATCTGGAAATGCTGCTTTCCATGGGAATGCTTCCTCTTTACTTATATGCCTCTTTGGTCTACGGGGATGTGATCGGCATGTTTTTGGGAGTGGCGGCAAGCTACCATGGGATTTTATTTTTGCAGAGGGAAAGGAAAAAAGAGTTACTTTATGCCGGCCTTTTGCTTATGCTGGCGCAGGTGGTAAAATCCAATACTGCCATTATGCTGGTAGCCCTTGTGATCGCCCTTCTTTTAAAAATGCTGCAGGAAAAGAAGGTCTGGCTGTTAGGGTGGATCTTATTGCTTGCTTTGATGTCGCAGGCGGGGGTGGCAGCTGTAAACGGGATTTATGCCGCCAGATCGGGACAGGCCGTCCCAGAGGGAGTGCCCAAGACGGCATGGATCGCCATGGGACTTCAGGAAGCGGTGGAAACGGACAATGGCTGCGGCTGGTATAATGGCTATAATATGCATGTCTATGAAGAGAATGGCTATGACAGGCAAAAGGCGCAGGCAGCCTGTATCCAGAATATTGAACAGTCCATACGGCGGTTTGCCCATAATCCCCGGGATACGGTATATTTCTTTTATCGCAAGTTTGTATCCCAGTGGAATGATCCTTCCTTTGAGTCCATGCTGGTCAGCGAATGGTACAGCCGTTATACAGAAGGAAAATCAGCTTTGGCGGACTCCCTGATCTATGGAGGGGGACGGAGGATCCTTTTGTATGGAATGAATCTGTATCATTTCCTGTTTCTGGTATGTGCGGCAGCAGGAGGATGGCTGTTGCTCCGGCACTGGAGGCTTGACAGGGCTTACTACGGACTGAATATTTTTGGCGGTTTTTTGTTTCATATGCTGTGGGAAGCAAAGGGAAGATATGTTTTGGTATATTTTGTAATGCTTTTGCCCATTGCTGCAGCAGGGTGTGAAGGCATAATGGAATTCATAAGAAGGAGACGAGGAAAATGAAAATTGCAGTTGCAGGAACAGGTTATGTAGGGTTGGTTGCCGGGGTATGCTTTGCAGAGATGAACCATGATGTGACCTGTGTGGATGTGGACGAGAAAAAGATCGAAGTGATGCGTCAGGGAATTTCTCCTATTTACGAAGAGGGGTTAGAGGAGCTGATGCAGAAAAACAATGCCAGGGGAACCCTTCACTTCACCACAGATTACCAGACGGCATACCGGGATTCAGATGCGATCTTTATCGGGGTGGGAACGCCGGAAATGCCAGATGGCAGCGCTAATTTAAGCTATATTGCCGCTGTATCCAGACAGATCGCCGAAACGGTTGAAAAGGATTGCCTGGTGGTTGTAAAGTCCACAGTTCCGGTAGGGACCAATGACAAGGTAGAACAGTTTATCAAGGATTTTCTGGTTCATGATGTGAAGGTGGAGGTTGCCTCCAACCCGGAATTCCTGGCACAGGGAACGGCAGTGCATGATACCCTTCATGCAGCAAGGATCATTATCGGAACGGAAAGCAAAGAGGCAGAGGCGCTGCTTCGTAAGATTTATGAGCCCTTTGGCCTGCCGATCGTATCGGTAAAGCGCCGTTCAGCAGAAATGATCAAATATGCAAGCAATGACTTTCTTGCGCTCAAAATTTCTTATATGAATGATATTGCCAATCTGTGCGAACTGGTGGGAGCAGATGTAACAGATGTAGCCAAGGGGATGAGCTATGACGCCAGGATCGGAGCCAAGTTTTTAAATGCAGGGATCGGCTTTGGAGGAAGCTGCTTTCCTAAGGATACCAAAGCGCTGAAATTCCTGGCAGCAGAGCATGGGTATCGTTTAAGAACCGTGGAGGCCTGCGTGGAGGTTAACCAGAAGCAAAAGATCCGTCTGTTTGAAAAGGCGAAGGATCGCATGATCACTTTTAACGGTTTGAAGGTGGCAGTGTTGGGACTGACCTTTAAATCGGGAACGGATGATCTGCGGGAGGCGCCGTCCATTGATAATTTGAGGCTGCTCCTGGCAGCAGGAGCACAGGTTTATGCGTATGATCCGGAAGGGGTAAAACGTGCAAAACAGCTTTTCCCGGAGGGGAGATCAGAGCAGGGAACCATGAATTATGTATCCGATGCAAGGCAGGCCATTGAAGGAGCCAATATCTGCTTTGTATTTACGGAATGGCCCCAGATCAGGGAAATAAGGCCGGAGGAATTTAAGGAAAAAATGCATACGCCGTTAGTTTATGACGGCAGAAATCTTTACGACCCGGTGAAAATGAAGGAAGCTGGGGTCGAGTATTACAGTATTGGAAGATAAGGAAGGGAGAGAGAAGAGTTGCTAGGTATCGAAAGGAAAATAACAGACTGGATCAGAAGGTATTATTTTATTATTTTTGGGATCTTTGCTTTTATTGCAGGCCTTAAGCTGCGGAAAATGGGACTGGAGTTTGTGTCCAGTGATTTTCAGAATTATCTGCAGCCCTGGTATGACACAATGAAGGCCAACACAGGCTTTAAGGGGCTGGTACTTGATTTTTATACTTATTATATTCCGTATATGTGCCTGATAGCCATTGCAACCTATTTTGAAAGCCTTGATTATATGCTGTATTTAAAGGTGATTTCCGTTATGGCAGAGCTTGTCTGTGCGTGCTTTGGAGGGATTTGCGCCTACAGGCTTTTGAAGGACAAAAAAGAGGGGAAGCTATATGCGGCAATTGCTTTTGCGATTATCTGGCTGTCGCCTACCACGATTATGAACGGAGCCTTTTGGGGGCAGTGCGATTACATTTACACAGCATTCATTTTTGTCAGTATATGGGCAATGCTTCGCGAGAAATACAGGCTGGCTTTTGTGTTTTTAGGGATTGCGTTTGCTTTTAAGCTTCAGGCCATTTTTATCCTTCCGGCTTATGTGATTTATTATTTCTGCAGCAGAAAATTTCCCATCACCAGATTTTTGTATATTCCCCTGTGTTACCTGATCGGAGGGCTTCCTGCAATTCTGGAAGGAAAGAGCATAAAGGATACTTATGGAATTTATGTGACGCAAAGTCATGGCTTTGGACAGCTTTCCATGAATATTCCAAATATTTACCGTTTTCTTACCGATGAAGGATACAACTTCTTCTATTCCTGGGGAGTGGCTGCAACCATGCTGATCTTCTGCATTCTGGCAGGTGTGGTATTTTACAGGGATTACAGGATTGATGAAAGGATTTTCCTTATCATGTGCGCAGTCAGCGCGGGGATCTGCTGCATGTTTCTTCCTGAAATGCATGAGAGGTATTCCGTATTATTTATTATGCTGTCTTATCTCTACTTTATTATTTATGACAGGCGGAAGGTAATCTTAGCAGGCATTCTGGATGGGATTGCGACGATCACATATTGCCACTGCCTATATGGACTTGACCTGATCGAGCATTACAAGGTGTTTGCAGTGATCAACCTGCTGATACTGTTTTATATGATTGTGGAAACCATAATAGAATGCAATAAAAAGAAAGCCGGGATCAGCGCATAAAAGTAACAAAATTAAAGGAGAAGAACGCAGTGAAGCAGAAACGGATAGAAGAAATAGTTTGCCTGATCGGTATAGCGCTGATTGCGATCTGGGTGGGGATACTTTGCTTTTACCATTTAGGAGAAGCAGGAACTCATAACACAGATGAGGCAAGACACATTGCAAATGCATATGAAATGTTTAAAAATCACAATTTCTGGATTAATACTTATCGACAGGAGACGGATTACTTTAATTATAAGCCGCCGCTCAGCATGTGGTGCATCATGTTAAATTTTCAAATAGGTGGAATAAGCCTGTTTACGGCAAGAGTTTATTCAGCAATCTGTATGATGTTATCTTATGCGGCCATTGTGTTTTTTTTTTGGGAAAAAATGAACCCGTTATCAACCATTTTCTTTGGTTTAGCATTTGTTTCAGGGCTGGATCTTTTCCTTTTCCACGCAGCGCGAAGCGCTGATGCAGATGCGGTATATCTGCTATGTTATATTGGAGCTATGTTGTTTTTGTATCTTTCAGAGGAAAAGCCATATTGCATGATCGGCTGTGGCTTATGCCTTTCTCTGGCTTTTATGGCAAAGTGTATGCATATAGCAACGGCAATCGTTATTTTGCTGTGCTATCTGCCAAGATTATATAAAAGACTGAAAGCAAAACACTGGATATTGGGGGGATTGGCAGCTATAATCCCTACAGGAATATGGGCGGTGATCCGTCTGAGCTATGACGGACTGACTTTTTTCAGAGGAATGATCAGCCAGGAGGTTATGGGCAAAATCATTGCAAACAATAGATATTTTGGATATGTTTTTTATTTCCTGAAGCAGCCGGTGATGGTGATCTGTCTGGCGGGAATTTTATTGCTTGCAATAATAAATAAATCGTTTTCGCTCAAAAAGCTGGTGAAAAGCAGGCTGTATTTATTTGTGCTGTGGGCGGTGGTACCGTTCGTTATTTATTCAGCTTCCGGCAGCTTTACAGAGTGGTATGTATATACATGCTTTTTCCCTGTGTATATTCTTTTTGCAGTGGGATTTTCAGAGCTGTTTCAAGTGCGGAAATGGACGGCGGTCAAAGCACTTTTTTCAGTTGCACTGGGGATATGCGTTATAGTTCAGGCCCGTCAGGCAGTGATTAAGCTGTCGACGCTCAGATATACCTGCAATGTGGATATCAGGGAAGATATGCAGTCACTGATAGCAGACCACCCGGAATATCGGGGAAGCAGAATTTATCTGGAAAACAGCAGACAGGAATATAATCTGCAAAATGAATGGGAGCAGAACTGTGTGGCGGATGCTTATCTGGCGGGAGATCTGCAGCCCATAAATGGAGGAGTGCCGCTGTTTGTAGAAGACAAGGATGCGCTTCTTATCATTTCAAAGGATCTGTTTGAAACCTACAGTAATACGCTGGCAGGAAGAGTGATCCTGGTAGATGGAAATGACTATCTGATATTCAGCAATGACTTTTATTAAAAAGATGCGGCCTAAAAGCCGCATCTTTTGCTGATCAGGTATCTTGGTCTTGCTTTGATCTCATCATAAATCCTGGAAATATAATGTCCGATGATCCCCAGGCTGATCATTAAAATGCTTCCGATGATCAGAAGCAAAAGGATGACGGTGGTAAAGCCTTCCAGAGCGGTGCCGCTAAAATAACGGTACAGGGACTGAATGCCGAGAAGGAAGGCAAAAAGCAGCATCATCCAGCCAAGAAAGGTCACACACTGCATAGGGGCTCCGGAAAAGGAAGTGATATTCTGGATCGCATATCTGGTCAGTTTCACGGGGGACCATTTAGAGGCGCCGATCTGCCGCTCCTGCACCTCAAAGGGGACGGCAATGGTTCGGTAACCGATCCAGGAGGACAGTGCCCGAAAAAAAGGAGCACGTTCCGGCATAAGCAGCAGAGCCTCTACTGCCTTATGGTCCAAAAGCTTAAAATCGGAAGCATTTGACATGTCTACCTGGGCGGCTTTGCTGATCAGATGATAAAAAGCTTTGGCACACAGACCGTGAAGCCTGCTTTCCTTTCCGCGGGAGCTTTTTATCCCCTCGATCACCTCGTAACCCTCAAGCCATAACTGATACATTTGCGGGATCAGTTCCGGGGGATGCTGCAGATCGCAGTCCATGATCAGGCAACATCCGCCTGCAGCGGCCTCAAGTCCTGCAAAGATTGCCGCTTCTTTTCCAAAATTCCGGGAAAAGGAAAGGCCTCTGACCTCCGGAAAGCGGGCAGCCAGTTCTGTTATTTTCAAATAGGTCTGATCCTTTGATCCGTCATCAACAAATAAGATTTCAAAAGGAATGGATGCCTGATCCAGAATTTTTTTGATGATATGAAAAGTCCGCTCAATATTATCCTGCTCATTATAGGAAGGAAGGATAAGGGACAGGGTTTTATTTTCCTGCATAAATGCCTCCTTAGGTTTCTTTTTCTAGTATATAAGAAGAAGGACAATGTTTTCAATACCTGAGGGAAAAAGATTGAAAAATAAAATTTTTCAATCGCGAGATTTGTGTCTGCGCACGCTTGACACAAACTCGGCATGCGCAAAAAGCGTGCGCAGAAATGAGGAGAAAAATCAAACTATTATTTGCCCGGGGTTTGTGTTATCCTTGCTTTAGAGAAAAGGGAGGGATGGATTCAATGAGTTCGATGTACAAAGGACTATGGGAAAAATACCAAAGAAAAATATATGCCTATCTCATAAATTTTGTCATCTTGTTGGTTTTCTGGGGAGGCATGAGGTAGTAAAGGACGGGTATGCGCCGGATCACTATGATGAGGTATCTTATTCTGTAGAACAGATCAATGAAAGGGCGCTTGGAACGGTGACAAATTCTTTGATGGAAGTGGTCACCGGAAGATATTTTGAGCCGGTGGATGGAGAGGAAGAGATCATCCGGGAATATTTTGATGGAAAGGACTGGAATGCTCTGGAACTGTCGGAGCAGCTGGTAATCCTGGGAGATACGGCATATTGGTGTATTTTTTAGAAAAAGCTGAATAAAATAGTATAGAAGATATTAAGAATTGTTTAAGGTTAACGAAAAAAGTCTTAAAAAACCGGTCTGGGTCTTTCTTTTCAGAGGGATTGTGTTATTCTTAACACAAAAGACAGAAGCCTTTAGGAGTGAGAATTATGAAGAAGAAAGTAATTGCGGTAATTCTGGCAGCTCTGATGCTTACAGGCTGCAGCCAGATTACAATAGAAAAGAACGGCCAGGATAATAATGAAGCCGAAAACGTGGTGATTACAGAAACCGGGGAAGTGCTTTCCAAGGAGGAACTGCAGGAGGACGCTGTAAATACGGCAAGCCCGGATCCCACAGCGGAGGCACAGGCAAGTACGGTTCCCGTATCAGATATTGTAGAACCGCAGCAGGAGCAGGTGATCACCCAGGAGGATCAAAAGGAACCGCAGGGAAATGAACTGCAGCTTGTTTTTCTGGGAGACAGTATTTTTGATACTTACCGGGACGGCACTGGCATTCCTTACCGGACGGCAGTGCAGTGTCAGGCAGATGTGTATAATCTGGCCATCGGAGGAAGCTGTGCGACCCTGGAGCTTGAGGATTCCGGAGACCTGAGCACCTGGACGTCATCCAGCATGACAGGAATTGTCAATGCTATGATCGGCAGAGTGAAAACGGATGGATTTGCAGATACGGTAGCAAAGGAGCTGCTGAATAATCCCAATATTGACTTTTCCGCCACAGATTATTTTATCATTGAATACGGCATGAATGATTTTTTAAGTGCAAGGCCTCTTGACAGCGAGAGCGGGCAGCTTTATGATCTCCATACCTATGCGGGAGCGCTACGGTATGCGGTAATGACCCTGCAGGCCTATGCGCCTGATGCAACGATCATTCTCTGTGCACCCAATTACGCACAGTTTTATAATGCGGACGGCTGGATGATCGGAGACGGAAACAGCGTTAACAATGGCTACGGAACACTGTTTGATTACAAGGGAATCTGCAACTATGTTGCCAATGCATATCAGACGCTGTTCTTTAATGCTTATCAGGATCTGGGGATCGATGGCTATACAGCTTCCGATTACCTGGAGGATGGGATCCACCTGTCAGATGCGGGAAGGCAGCTCTATGCAGATGCTCTTGCAAAAATGATCCTGAATTATGAGGAAACCAAAAATAATTAAAACAAGATACGCTGCGCACCGGTAAGCTTTGCTTACCGGTGTTTTTGTGATATGATAAAATAGAATGTTTGGAAAATGAGGATGAAAGATTGAAAAATAAAATTTTTCAATCGCGAGATTTGTGTCTGTGCACACTTGACACAAACTCGGCATGCGCAAAAAGCTTGCGCAGAAATGAGGAAAAAATGCAGAAAATAAAAACAGAGAAATTCTGGCATATTATGCTGCTTATTTTGTTAGGCATCTGCCTGCTTCCCATACTCAGACTTGCCTTATACAACCATAGCAGTGCAGATGATTATTCCTATGGATGTATGGCAAGATGGGCATGGATAGATACCCATAATCTGCTGTCTGTTTTTGGCGCAGTCCTTCAAAAGGTCAGAGACATTTATTTCAGCTGGCAGGGATCCTATAGTGCGATCGCACTGTTTGCCCTGCAGCCGTCTGTTTTTGGTGAAGGCTGGTATAAGCTGACCACTTATCTGGTGCTGGGCATCTTTTTGTTTGCCACCTTTCACTTTTGCAGAAGAACTGCCACCGTTTTAGGAGGCAGCAAAAGAACCGGGGACATTGTGGCATGTGTGATGGTCATTTTGTGTATCGAACTTCTGCCTTCCCCGGTGGAGGGTCTTTACTGGTGGAATGGGGCCACCTATTATGTGGTCTTTTATGCCCTTTTTCTGATACAGACCTCAGAGCTTTTTCTGATGGCTGCAAAGGAGAACTGCAGCGCAGGAAAGACGATAGGGCTGTGCGTGCTTGGGGCGGTAATCTCAGGAGGAAATTATATTTCAGCGCTTCTGCTTATGGAGGTAACAGCGCTTTGCCTGGTCTATTGTGTATGGAAGAAAAAGAAAGCCACAGGGAAGCTTATGTGCGTTTTCATAGTGACGCTCATCTGCTTTCTGGTCAACTGTCTGGCGCCTGGCAATGCAGTAAGACAGGCAACCTTTGAAGCCTGGTCTCCTGTCAGGGCGGTTTTGTATTCTTATCATGAAGCTTATACCCAGATGGTGGCATGGACCAGTCCGCTCGTGATGCTGGGACAGATGTTTTTACTGCCATTTTTGTGGAGGCTTTCTGCATTGGGAGAAAAGAAAAGATCAGGGATATGGGGATATCCGGCGTTTGTGGGGATCGTTTTTTCCCTGTTTGCCTCTTCCTTCACCCCTACGCTTTATACCTATGGCAGCGTGGGAGCAGGCAGGATCCAGAATATCCGGTACTTTTTCTGGATTTTAGTGTGCATGGTCATGGAGCTTACGGCGATCGGCCTGGTAAAAGAGATGATGGCCGGCCTTTTGGCGCCGGAGAAAAGAGACAGGATAGATGATTTTCCGGAACAGATGTATGGCCGGTATGCGGGGCTGTTTTTTGCGGCGATCCTTTTTCTCGGGGCTTTTTTTGCAGGGAATACCGTTTTGGCAGATGACACCCGGGATCTGGTCAGTGTGACGGCTTTTAAATCCCTGTATTCCGGGGAGGCAAGGCAATATGATAAGGAAGCGCAGGCACGGACTTACCTGCTGCTTTCACAGGAAAGCAATCCGGTTTTAGAGCCGTATTCCTGTAAGCCGGAGCTGTTGTTCTGGGAGGATATCAAAGCGGATCCCGGGGATTGGGTGAATGTGGCGGTGGCCAGGTTTTACCGCAAGGAGACAGTGCAGATCAGAGAATAAATACCTGTATGGATGGAAAAATGAAGATATTACAGTCGAAAAAGTTTAAAAATACAGTAATGGCAGTTCTGCTTTTGGGATATTTGATCTTTAACGGTATTCTGCTTGCAGGACATGAGCTGTGGAGGGATGAGGCAAATGTCTGGCTGATCGCCGGAAAACTGACTCCGTTTCAGCTTTTAAAAGAAATAAAATACCAGGGCCATCCCTGCTTGTGGTATCTTTTGCTTATGCCCCTTGCAAAGTCAGGGCTTCCATTTCGGACCATCGTGTATGTCAGCTATGGGATTATGGCGGCCGGCGCCGGGATCTTTCTGTACAGGGCCCCGGTATCGCTTCCGGTAAAGGCGCTGTGCCTTTTTTCTCCGATCTTTACATATTATTATTCGGTGATTGCCAGAAATTACTGTTTGGTGGCGCTGTTTCTTCTGATTTTGGCGCTGGATTACCAAAACAGGAATAGGCATCCGGTCAGATACGGAACCTGGCTTTTTCTTCTGGTCCAGTCAGATACGGTAGCGCTGGCTCCTGCGGGCATGATCTGCCTGATGTGGCTTTCAGAGGGGATTTTAAAGAGCCGCAGGGAAAAGAATACCTCGGCCTTTTTACAGACGGTAAAAGGGCTATGGCTTCCCCTTGCCAGTTTAGTGCTTTGGATGGCGGAATTTTATCAGGTATCAGACAGTCCTGTTTATCAGGTGAAACAGTTTGGGATCGGAGAACTTACAAGGGAGATCAGAAATTATGTGCTTTTTATCCTGGAAAGAATGACCGGAAGGAGCCAGCTTTTCTGCACCCTGTTCCTTTTGGCTGCTTTGCTGCTCCTTTGCTTTATCTCCTATCGGATCAGGAGTTTTTGGGCGCTTACGGTGCTGCTGGCGTCCTGGCTGTTTCAGGCTCTGTTCAGTGTGATGGTTTATCAGCTTCATATCTGGCATTTTATTTCCCTTGCTTTTGTGTGGCTGTGGGCTTTGTGGGTGATAAAAACCCAGGGAGCGGAGCGGGAAATCCTTTTTTCCAGGCTTGACCGGGCTACGTTTGCAGGACTGGAAATCCTGACGGTATGTCTTGCCGTGACCATGTTTGCAAGATGGAATGACAGCCAGGAATCCTCCAGCCTTTCCAATGCTTTGCACGGCAGCTACTCTGATGCAAAATCTGTTTCGGAATATATTGAAGAAACCCTTCCGGAGGACGCCGTGATCGTCACGGATAATGTGGCCTTTGCTTCTACGGTGGCGGCGTATCTGCCTGACCGTACCTTTTATTTTGCAGGAACGGGACAGGAGGAAGGCTATGCTGACTGGAGTGAGAGACAAAACAGAGTGATCTCAACAGAAAAGCTGCTCCGGTGGGCAGAAGAAAAATGGACGGATCAGGAGGCGATCTATCTTCTTGACAGTGCAGGCTCCTGCATAACAGACCAGGAGTCCTTTGGAAATTATGAAATCCTGTATCAGACAGATACAGAAACTGCAAGAGGGGAGGAATACACCCTCTACCGCGTTAAAATGCTCCATAAATAAAGGCGGTGTTTCCTACATAGGCAAGACCTATGGTCAGGCCGCAAAGAAGAAAGAAGACCGTCAGCCCCCAGACTTTGTTTAAGGGAAGAACCGGATAACAGATCTTTGCATTTTGGGCAAAGGTCTGTTTTTTAATGGAATAGTAAATGGAGCATGTGGTGAGCAGCAGCAAAGAAAAGAAGGTCCATGTGTAGGGCTGCAGGATCCCGGTCTGGCAGTTGAATAGCTGGGTAAGCACAAGCCATGCCTCATTTAGGCTGTCCGCCCGGAAAAAGACCCAGCAAAGGCTTGCATAGCCAAAGGTGAAAAGCATGCAGAAAAGGTGCCCGGCCTTGCTGCCTTTGGAAATTCCATATTTTAAATGAAGCTTATGCAGGATCAGGCCGATACCGTGAAGGGCTCCCCAGACCAGAAAGGTCCATGCGGCTCCATGCCAAAGTCCGCCGATCACCATGGTAAGTAATAGGTTCAGATAAGTGCGCACCCGGCCCTTTCGGTTGCCTCCAAGAGAATAATAGACATATTCCTGAAGCCAGGAGGATAAGGTGATGTGCCATCTTTTCCAGAATTCTGTTAAGTTGGAAGAAAGATAGGGAAAATTAAAATTCTTGGGAAGATGAAAGCCGAGCATCCGGGCAGATCCTATGGCCATATCAGAATAACCTGAAAAATCAAAGTAGATCTGAAGGGAATAGGTAATGACAGCCCATAAAACAGTAAGGGAATGAAAGGCTTTGGGAGCGGAAAACACATCATTTACAAAAATATTTAAATGGTCGGCAAGAACCATTTTTTTAAACATGCCGATCACAAAGATCTGGATACCGGCCTCAAAATCTTTGGGATTGAGAAGCAGCATGCCGGATAATTCCCGTTTGAAATCATCAAAGCGCATGATCGGGCCTGATATAAGCTTTGGGAAAAATCCCATGTAAAGCAGAAATTCCGTGAAAGAGGTGCAGGCAGAGTATTTGCCGCGGTACAGGTCGATCAGATAGCCGATCGCGGAAAAGGTATAAAAGGAGATCCCAAGAGGCAGCAAAAGCCCTAAGGAATGATAATTTCTGCCGATCAGTCTGCAAAAGGATCCGGCGAAAAAGTTATAGTATTTAAACAGTCCCAGAAAAAACAGCGGAACCAGGATCCCCAAAATCATAAGCGGCTTCTTTTTTTCTGGGTATTTGCGGATAAGGAGACCCAGAAAAAAAGTAAACAGGGAAAAAAGAAAAAGGCATAAGGCATACCGGATGTCCGCATAAGCAATAAAAAGATAGCCTGCAATCACCAGGAAGATCCGCAGAATGACTGGAAAATGGCGGTTTTTTTGAAGCAGTAATTTCAGGATCCACAGAAGTAACAGGGTTCCTGCAAAGAAAACAAGGAAGGAAAAGCTGTTTAAGGTCATTGTAAGGACTCCTTTTGTACATTTTGAATGATTTCAAAAAGCCTGCGGGCAATCAGTTCATGCCCATATCTGTTCAAATGGCCTGAACCTACGGCTGTGTTGGAAAAGCCGTGGGCAAAAAGGTGCTGCTCCTGATAAAGAGAGGCAAAATCCTCCGTCATATCAAGAAAGAGAATGTCTTGCATAGCGCAGGCATCTGCAAAGGCCTTCAAGTAAACCGGATCGGTGGAAAATAGGATCTCGCCTGAGGGAGCAGCGCTGGCAGGCGGATGGTAGAAAATGACTGTCTGACAGCCCGTCTTACCGGTAGCTTCCTGAAGCTTTCCCAAAAAGGAGGAAAGGGTATCTTGGTATTCGGAACTAAGTGTTGTGGTGTTTGCGGTTTCTTCCGGGAAGGAGTCTTCCAAAGAGTCTAAGGGGGAAGCTGTTACCTTTTTGGATAGGGAGATCCAGTCTGTGCACTGCTTATAGATCCATTTGATAGCCGGAATCTTCTGAAGGTAGAAAAGCAGGCCGGAATCATAGGAAGGAATAGCGGCGGCATTGCCGGAAAGAACAAGTGACATTTCCTCTTCGCTTAAAGCGACGGCGTCTGTTTCCAGGATCAGAAAGTCCGAAGGGGAGTATACCTCGCAGGCGGCTTCTGCATTATCAACACAGCGGTACAGGGTGTGGCCTGACATTCCAATATTATAAACGCTCATCTCCGGCAGAGCCTCTGAGAGAAGAGAGGTACAGTCTTCCTCTTTGGAAACGTTCAGAGCCTCCATGTGGGAGCTTCCCATCATCAGAATATTGACGGAAGACTTTGAGGGTACTTTTTTGTTACGAAACCCGTTTTCATCCATAAGAAGCCAGGAAAAGCCCTCTGTCATATTGGATTTTGGCTGCCCGGACTGCCAGGTATAATCGGTAGCGCCGGAGGGGTTTGCAATATGAATGCCGGAAAAGGAATAAATCAGATTGAAGGCCGATAGGATCGCCAGGGACAGGATCCCGGCGGCGACAGCCTTAAATAACCATTTCATGTAAACGTACTTCTCCCTTTAAAAATCTGTAAAACTACGTTTCCTATAATAACATAAACGGGGGCGGAAGCAAAGGTTGTAGGAACAGAAAAATCGTGATAAACTAAACAAAGCAGTGTGTAAAAGAGAAAACAGAGGTAAAAGTGACAATGAGAGACTGTTACGATAAGATCATCATCGGCGCTGGCTTGTACGGACTGTATGCTGCGGATTTTTGCAGGCAGAAGGGGGAGAAGGTGCTGGTTCTGGAATATGACGGCGCACCCTTTATGCGCGCAACCTACATTAATCAGGCAAGGGTCCATATGGGATATCATTATCCCAGAAGCCTGACAACGGCAGTAAAATCTGCAGGTTATTTCCGGCGTTTCAATGAGGATTTTTCGTTTTGCATTCATAATAAATTTGACCAGGTTTACGCTACGTCTGAGAAGTTTTCCTGGACAAATGCGGAGCAGTTCCAGGAATTCTGCAAGGCTGCAGGGATCCGTTGTGAGGAGATCGCTCCGTCCAAGTATTTCCGTCCCGGAATGTGTGACGGGGCCTTTCTTACGGAAGAATATACTTATGACGCCAAAATTCTGGCGGCATATTATGAAAAGAGACTGGAAAAAGAGGTGGAGCTTCTTTTTCATGCCAGGATCGACTATATACGGAAGCAGCAGGAGGTATACGAAGTAAGACTTATGGATGGAAGGAGCTTTTGTGCGCCTTTTATCCTGAATGCCACCTACGCATCGGTAAATCAGATCTTGGATAAACTGAAGGACGCAGAGAAAGAATTCTTTGGGATCAAGTATGAGCTTTGCGAGATCATTCTCTGCAAACCCTGTGAAAAGTTGCAGGGTACCGGACTTACCGTAATGGACGGCCCGTTCTTTTCCATCATGCCCTTTGGAAGGACGGGGCTGCATTCCCTGACGGCAGTTACCTTTACGCCTCATGTGACCTGTTATGAAAAGGAGCCTGTTTTTTCCTGCCAGAAAGGAACCGGGTGCAGTGAAAAGCAGCTTGAAAACTGCAGCAGCTGTTCCCATAAGCCGCAGACGGCCTGGCCCTATATGTCCCATCTGGCAAACAAGTATTTAAAAGAGGAATATGGATATACCTATGTGCAGTCTCTGTATTCCATGAAGCCGATCTTAAAAAGCTCCGAGGTGGACGATTCCAGACCGACGGCCATTAAGGTACTGTCAAAGGAACCGACCTTTATCAGTGTACTGTCCGGAAAGATCAATACGGTTTATGACCTGGATGCCTATTTATCCTGAAAAAGATGAAAGCCATAAATGCTGACAAGTGGGGGAAAATGATGGAATTTAAGACAGAAAAAAAATTTGTTTCGCTGGTGATCTATTTACATAATAACGGGGGGCTGCTGCTTCCTTTTCTGGATCAGGTACTTCCTGTTTTTGAAAAGGGATTTGAGCAGTTTGAGCTTGTCTGTGTGGATGATGCCTGTACGGACGAAACCATGGAGCTTTTGAAAGGCTATGTGGAGGACAGGAAGCTGAGCGCTATGGTAAGCGTGGTGCATATGAGCTTTTTTCAGGGACTGGAAAGCGGCATGAATGCAGGACGGGATATTGCTATCGGAGATTTTGTATATGAATTTGATGATCTGACTGTGGATTATGATCCGGAGCTGATCCTGGAAGTGTATAGACTTCTGCTGGAGGGAAATGATATTGTGGCGGCAGGAAGGGAAGGCTCCCAGAGACTGACCTCCAGACTGTTTTACTTCTTTTACAATAGGACAAGCAGGGGAGCGGGAAAGATCGGGCCGGAAACCTTCAGGCTGATCTCCAGGAGGGCGATCAACAGGATCAAGTCTATGGGACAGTACATTCCCTACCGGAAGGCTGTGTATATGAACTGCGGCCTGGGAGCAAAGAGAATAACCTACGCCGGAAAGGGAGCGGAGAACAAAGGGAAGTGGGAAAAGCAGACCGAAGAAAGAGCGAACCTTGCATTTGATTCCTTTGTCTATTTTACCAATGCACTGGAAAAAATCTCTGCGGTTTTATCCGGGTGCTTTCTTCTGGCAACTATTCTGGTCGGGATTTATATTATCCATGACGCCATCAGCTCCTACCAGCCGGTAGAGGGCTGGATGTCTACCATGGGATTTCTGGCGCTGGGATTTTTTGGAGTATTTGCACTTCTGACGATCATATTAAAGTACCTGTCGGTTCTTTTAAATCTGATCTTCCGCCAGCAAAGGTATCTGGTGGCAGATATTGAAAAGATCGTCAGACAGTAAAAGGAGTGTGATAGCGTGGCGGACGAAAGATTATCCATCAATATTTTATTTCCTGTTTTGAATGAGCGTCTGCGCCTGGAAAGCGGCATTGACAGGACCATGGCGTATTTAAGGGAGCATGTGACGATCCCCTACGAGCTTACGATTCTGGATAATGGCTCGGAGGATGAAACGCCGCAGATCGGGCAGAGACTGGAGAAGACCTACCCGGAGGTTACCTATGTCAGAGTGGGACAAAGGGGTGTGGGAGTAGCGTTCCGTAAAGGGATCGAGCTGAACCGGTGCGCCCTTGTAGGGTACATGGACATTGACCTGTCCACAGATATTAAGTATCTGGGAGAGACCATTAAGCTGTTTCAGGAAAACCAGAAGCTTCAGTATGTGAACGGAAGCCGTTTCAGCAAACAGTCCGATACGAAAGGAAGAAAATGGTACCGGAAGATCACTTCTATGGGGCTGGTTTTTCTGTTAAAGTTCTTTTTCCATATGAAAGCAACAGATGCTGTCTGTGGTTTTACGTTCCTCAGGAAGGAAGCGGCAGAGCAGCTTTTGAAGGTATGCAGCGATGATAACGGCTGGTTTTATACCATAGAATTTCTGCTTCGGGCAGAGAGGATGGGAATGGTGATCTATGACATGCCGGTGGAATGGCAGGAGGATTATAATACCACAGTAAAGGTTTTTAAGACCATTTGGAATTATCTGATCCAGATGCGGAAATTAAAGAAGGCATTCAGACAGGAGGAAAAGGAAAATGTTAAAAAGAATTGATCTGACCAGAGATTACAAAAAGCACCAGGCAGAATATCAGAAGGCAATTCAGGAGGTGTGCGAGCAGACGGCCTTTTCCGGCGGAGCCTTTGCGGATCGGTTCGACAGACAGTTTGCGCAGTTTGTAGGAGTTCCCTATGCAAACGGAGTAAACAACGGAACCAGTGCACTGCACTGCGCCATGCTGGCACTGGGGATCGGAGAGGGGGATGAGGTGATCGTTCCTGCCAATACCTATATCGCCACTGCATGGGGAGTAACTTATGCCGGAGCAACGCCGGTATTTGTAGATTGCACATCAGATACATGGGAGATCGATCCTGATAAGATCGAGGAAAAAATCACGGAGAAAACAAAAGCCATCATCGGGGTTCATCTGTACGGGCAGCCCTTTGAGTTTAACCGGGTGAAGGAGATTGCAGACCGGCACGGCCTGTTTGTGGTGGAGGACTGCGCACAGGCCCATGGGGCCGGATACGAAGGGAAAATGGTAGGAAGCCTGGGAGAGCTGGGATGCTTCAGCTTTTATCCGGGCAAAAATCTGTATGCCTTTGGAGAAGGCGGCAGTGTAACCTGCAAGGAGCAGAAATACCATGACCTGATCACAACCATAAAAAACCAGGGGTGCCAGGTGCGCTATTATCATGATATGGTAGGCTATAATTACCGCCTGGAGGGGATCCAGGGAGCAGTGCTGTCTGTAAGCCTGCAGTTTTTGCCGGAATGGACCGAAAAAAGACGGCAGATTGGCAGAACCTACCTGGCAAGGATTACAAATCCGTTACTTACCATGCAGGCGCATCCGGAAAACACAGATCCTGTTTTTCATCTGTTTGAGATCACGGTGGAGGATCCGGGGGACTTTATTTCTTATATGGAGAAAAAAGAGATCGAATGTAACAGGCATTATCCGGTTCCCTGTCATTTACAGAAGGCTTATGCAAAGCTTGGCTATCAGAAGGGAGACTGCCCCAATGCAGAATACCTGGCAAGCCATTGCGTGACCCTTCCGCTTTTCCCGGAGATGACAGAGCAGGAAGTGGAAATGGTGATACAGGCATGCAATACCTATAAAGGAAATAGGATCAATGGCTAAGGTAAAGTATTTGATTTTAGGCGGCGGCCCTGCGGGACTTACCATGGGAGCCATGCTGCTGGAAAGAGGAGAAACTTCTTTTCTGGTTGTGGAGAAGGAAGATGAGGCCGGAGGCCTTTGCCGCTCTGTGACAGTTGACGGAAGCCCCTTTGATATCGGAGGAGGACATTTCCTGGATGTCAGAAGACCTAAGGTAGATGAATTTTTGTTTCGTTATCTGCCAAGGGGGGAATGGAAGGAATTTGAGAGGGACAGCAGGATTGCCATGGGAGACTGCTATATCAGCCATCCCCTTGAGGCCAACATCTGGCAGCTGCCCTTAGACGAGCAGGTTTCTTACCTGGCGTCTATTGCCAGGGCGGGCTGCAACAGCGGACAGCCCATGCCGGAGCGGTTTACGGAATGGATCACCTGGAAGCTGGGAGAGCGGATCGCACAGGATTACATGCTGCCCTATAATCAAAAGATGTTTGCAAAGGAGCTGGATGAGCTGGGAACCTACTGGCTGGAAAAACTGCCGGATGTAAGCTTTGAGGATATCCTGCGTTCCTGTCTCCTTAAGAAGCCTTACGGGAAACAGCCGGGACATGCAAGGTTTTATTATCCAAAGCGCTATGGCTATGGAGAAGTCTGGCTGAGGATTGCAGAATCTCTGGGAATCCATATCCGCTGCGGAGAACAGGTGTCAAAGCTGGATATACAAAATAAAAAGGTTACTTTGCACTCGGGAGAAGAACTGGAAGGGGAACGGATCATTACCACCATTCCCTGGATCTGCCTGAAAGAATTAAAGGGTCTTCCCACAGAAATGCAGGAGGCGGTAAAGAGCCTGCGGTCAAGCAGTATTGAGACCAGATATGTTCCCGGAAGGCTGGATACCAAAGCCCAGTGGATCTATGAGCCGGATCCTGCAAAGCCCTATCATCGGATCCTGGTAAGACATAATTTTCTGGAGGGCAGCCGGGGATACTGGCTGGAAACCAGAGTGGAAAGGACAGGCCTTTATTCGGATCAGGAACAGACCTTTTGCTATGAAAACGAATATGCGTATCCTTTGAATACCATTGGAAAACCTGAGTTGATGAAGAAACTCCTTTCCTTCTGTGAAAAGGAAGGGGTCTACGGACTGGGACGATGGGGGGAGCATTCGCACTATAATTCCGACCTGGTAGTGGAAAAGGCAATGGAGCTTGCAGACAGACTTTGACAGGACGTGAGGGAAAAGAGACAGTGAAACAGCTTATGAAAAAGATCATACTTAGTTTGGGACTTCTTTTGGCATTTGCGGCAGCTATGTTTATTTTGAAGCATCCTGCACAAAATGGGTATGAGACGATAGAATATCTGCCGGAGATCGTGACAGATCCGGTTTATGTAGAATGTGAGGAGGGCGTTCCTCTTGAGGTTTCCCTGGAAGCCCTGCAGGATATGCGGATCAGCAGCCTGGAGCTTTTTATGGTGAATATTTCAGAGGAAAACCGGGGAACTGTACAGATCTCTCTTTTGGATCAGGAAGGAAACCTTCTTTTGAATGAGGGCGTTCCCATAGAAAGTATTTCTCCGGGGAAGTGGTTTTCCCTGTCCTGTGATCTTTTTTTGCAGACCGGTAAGACCTATCAGCTAACGATCCTGCCGGAGGGCGGCGAGCCCTATTTTATGCAGGTACCGGAAGGAGGAAGCGATAAGCTTCCCTTTCATATGCAGGTCAGCAAGCGGGGGCAGATGGCAGAGAGTGAAATCTCTCTTGGGGTACATGTGCTGACGGAAAAGAAGATCACCTATGGCGATATTTTCTACTATTCTGTTCCGGTCTGTGTGGCCGCAGCGCTTTTTCTTCTGTGTCTTCTGTGGATCGGAAAGGAAAGGATGCTTACAGCATTTCGCAGGCTTCCCCTTAAAAGCTTTCTGGAACGGTTTGGAAACGATCTGTTTCTGCTTCTTTTATTTGGGATGATCTGCCTGGGGATCTATGTAAGGGCTTACCAGAAGGGCGTGTATATTTCCGCAGATTCGGCCGGGTATCTGCGGGAGGCAGTGGCGCTTTCCAAGGGACAGGGCTTTTCCTATGACGGACTTTCGGGATATGAAAGCTGGTTTGCCAACTGGCCGATCGTATACCCTGCGCTCATTGCAGGGATGATGCTTCTGACCGGAGCCAATGCTTATCTGGCATCCAAGTTTTTAACCATGGTGCTGGTAGGGCTTTTGCTGCTTGTTTTGCGGCTGGCGTACCAAAAGGATGCCTGGATCTATGGACTTTGCCTGACCAATATCGGCTTCCTTGCCCTGTGTGATTATACCTGGAGCGAGGTTCCCTTTATGCTGTTTTTGCTTTGCTTTGGCCTGGCGCTGTCAAGAATTTGGAACAGGGAACAGCCAAAGTGGGGAGATTATGTGTTCCTGTGTGTGTCAGGTACCTTTGTTTTCCTCACAAGATATTTTGGAATTTATATCTGGATCGTGACAGGCTGCCTGATCCTGTATCTGCTTTGGCAGTATTACAGAAAAAGGGAAAAGAACACCCTGATCAAGGCTTTTTCCATGGCGGGGGCAGGTCTTTTATCCGGAGGCGTCAGCATGGCGTATCTTCTGTGGAATAAGCGGATGAACGGAATGGCGTCCGGGGTCAGCAGAACCATGTGGTGGGATGATTATGAGAAACTCACAAATGATCTGATCGAAAGCCTGCTGACAGAAGTCTGCAATGTGTTTTCCATTCAGATCCCGGAATTTGTGGAACAGCTTTCCTATGAACTGAAGGTGCTGATCGTAGTGGCAATCCTGGTTTTGATTGGGAGCCTTCTGTACCGGAAATGCCGTTTGAAGTCCAGAGCAGGTGTGTTTGCAATTTTAGCGGCGGCATATTACGGGATCTTTATTGTGATCCGTTATTTTTCCTCCATGGACAGCTTTTATTTCCGCTTTTTCGAGCCGGCCAGCTTTTTGCTGTGCCTTTCGCTGATAGAGCTGGTATTGCCGGGAATGAAAGGAAAGAAGGGACTCCGGCGCTTTGCGGCGTTTGCAGCAATTCTGGCAGGGGTCTGTCTGATATCCGAGGCAGGACAGCTGCGGGAAACGGAAGAGTGCTACTATGAAAAGCTTGCGGAAAAATGGGATAGTGACTATGAAGAAATCCCACAGAAATCGGTGATCATATTTAATGATATCGATTTCAGATCTTCCTGGTATCGTCCTGATGTGATAGAGGGAACGATCCGGCCGGAAAACACCTGGGAGGAGATCGCATCGACCTACTACGGATCAGAATATTTATGCATCCGTGCTGACTTTGCAAAAGCCATGTTAGAATCCGGCGAGTATGACGCTTCCGTGGCGGAGAAGCTTGAAAATGGGCTTGAAATAGCCGGGGAAGAAAAGAAATTTGTTGTGGTGGCATTGAAGGGATAAGATACAGATTAAAAGTTGACGCTTCTATTTAGAAATGTTAGTATAAATAAGTTAGCGAATTTAGAACGTCTAATTTGAAACGGAGGAAGAAATGTCAGTTAGATATCATAATTTTGGCGGATCGCTGGGCTGGAATCTGCAAAAGCGTTTTCCCAAGCTTTCATCTGAAAGCTATCTGAAGCTTCAGTTTTTGACCAGAAATAAACTTCAGGAGAAATATATCAATTACTTTTTGGAGGGGAAAGAGCCTCCTATGCCGCTTGTAGTGAATTTGGAAACCATTAATCGCTGCAACAGCACCTGCTCTTTCTGTACAGCCAACAAAAACGCTGAAAAACGTCCATATAAGAGAATGGATGATGCGCTGTTCTACAGCATTATCGATCAGCTTCATGACTGGGGCTACAAGGGGCATCTGACCTTATACGGAAATAATGAACCGTTTCTGGATACCAGAATTGTGGAATTCCACAAGTATTGCAGGGAAAAGCTGCCGGATAGCTTTATCTTCCTTTCTTCTAACGGACTTCTGCTTACAGTGGACAAGGTAAAGGAAATCATTCCTTATGTCAATCAGCTGATCATCAACAACTATTGCCGTGATATGAAGCTTCATGATAATGTACAGGAAATTTATGATTATGCAAAGGCTCATCCGGAAGAGTTCAAGGATGTGGAGCTGCTGATCCAGATGCGTTACATGGATGCGGTACTGACAAACCGTGCGGGAAGCGCACCCAACAAGCAGAACACGCAGAAGATCATTAAGGAAACCTGTCTGATGCCTTACACGGACATGTTCATTTTCCCGGATGGAAGAATGGGGATCTGCTGCTGTGATAACTTTGAGGTTACCACACTGGCTGATCTGAATGTGACACCCCTAAAGGAAGCATGGAACAGTGAGGAGTACCAGAAACTCCGAAAGGCCATCAGAACCAGCAGAGGAGATTACAACTTCTGTAAGTATTGTGATTTCATTGATGCGGGACTCCGTATGGATGTGGTGGATGATACGTTAAAGCACAAGGAAGCCAATCATGGCGCAAGACAGTCCCTGTTCCGTAAAGGAAAATAAAATTGACAATAAAAAACTGGCACACTGCTATGAAAAGCGGTGTGCCAGTTCTTTTATGTGGATTAATCCACTTCTCCGGCTTCCGGAGTTTTTGCTTCTTCGTGGTATTCCTGTTCGGTATTGACGCTCCAGATATTGGACTTGTCCTTTGCGCCGGAAAGGATATTCTTTACCGTTTCAAAGGAGGTTACCATGGAATGATCAATATTATTATAGCGATGCTGTCCGTTGCGGCCTACGCAGTATAGGTTGTCAATGGATTTCAGATAATCTACCAGGGTATCGATCTCATCATAGGTATCAAAGTAAGCAGGATATGCCTTTTTCACCTTTTCCATATGAGTATCCAGCACAACATCAGGACTGTCGATCAGGCCAAGCTTGATCATCTCGGCAACTCCTACCTTTGAGAACTCCTCTTCCGACATATTCCAGAAGTTGTCCCCTTCATTTACAAAGTACTCCAGACCGATCCATACGGTATGTTCCAGATCCTTGATCATATAGGGAGACCAGTTGTTGTAAATCTGGAAGCGGCCCAGCTTGACATTGCGGTCCTGCACATAGACCCAGCAGTCCGGTACGATATTGCTGACGGTCTTCATGTTTGTTTTATTTACAAGATTGATCTTGGGAACCAGAACCCCAAGCGTCATATAATCGCGGTAAGGAAGTCCTGCCGCAATCCTGGCAGGATCGGCGGGAACATCATTCATGCCGGCAACAAGATCCTTAATGGGCATGGAGGAGATAATGTAATCGCCTTCTACGGTAACCTCCTGGCCGTCCTTCTCATAGGTCACGGAAGTAAGGACATTCTGGTCATTCTTATGCAGCTTTGTGACCTTTGCATTTTTAATGATGGTGCCGCCAAGCTTTTCCACTTCGGCAGCGGTTACATCCCAAAGCTGACCGGGGCCGAGCTTGGGATACTTAAATTCTTCGATCAGGGAGGTTTCTACCTTGCGGTTTTTCTTTTTGAACATTTTGCCGAAAATATCTTTTAAGATGGCAACGATGGACATTCCCTTAACACGCTGCGCACCCCAGGAAGCATCGATTTCGCTGGGATGACGTCCCCAGAGATTTTCTGTGTAATATTCAAAAAACATGGAATAAAGCTTCCGGCCAAACCGGTTGATATAGAAGTTTTCCAGATTATCCTCCGGGAGTTTATGGAGCAGAGAACCCAGATAGCTGAAGCCTACCTTCATGGTGGTTAAAAATCCCATATTCTTCAGGGTTTCCAGTTTGAGGGAAACAGGATAATCATAAAACTTAGAGTCAAATAAAATACGGGACACGCGGTGACGCATGAGCATAACCCGATCTTCCTTTTCAGGATCCGGCCCGCCCTTTTTAAGAGGCATGGGACGGTTTAACAGAATGTCGTCATAGGTAGGGTGCCCCTGCATGGGAAGCATGTGATCCCACCAGTCGTTGACCTCCGGAATTTTGGAAAAAAAGCGGTGTCCGCCCATATCCATGCGGTTTCCTTTGTAGTTAACTGTTTTGGAAATTCCACCAAAGCAGTCGCTTTCTTCAAATACAGTTACTTCAATGTCCTTGGACTTTGTAAGCAGTTCATAGGCGGCAGTGAGGCCGGCAGGGCCTGCGCCGATCACAAGTGCTTTTTTCATGGTATACCTCCAATGTTCCGAATGGAATTCATTTAAAAATTATAACATAGTTTAAAAAACGTGTCCACCACAGAAGTTGACAGAAAATCCCATAATGACTAAAATAAGAGGGAGAATACAGACGGAGCATATAGAATGAAGCCTTTGAAAAACAGTACATCTTTATTGAGAAACAAAGGGGTCTGCGAGATACTTTATTTTTTTCTTGCGGCTTTTCTTCTGATGCTGTTTGTTACAAGATCTTCCTTTTTATATCCCTGTAATGACTGGTGCGATGCCAACAGTTACTTTTCTGTGGGAAAGGCGCTGTTTCATGGAAAGATGCCTTACAGAGATGTGTTCGACCAGAAGGGAATGTATCTGTATTTTCTGTATGGATTGTCTTATCTTGTCTCTCATACCACGTTTCTCGGTGTTTTTTTCCTGGAGATTTTGCTGGCTGTTTTTGATCTGCTGGCGATCCGAAGGATCTTATCCCTCTATGCAAAAGAGAATACGGCGTTTTGGTTAGCGCCCTTAAGTCTTGCGGTGGTGTTTTCCTCCTATAGTTTTTACTGGGGAGGAAGTGCGGAAGAAATCTGTTTTCCTTTCCTTTTATGGGGGCTTTTTCTGCTGCTTCGCTACTTTAAGGAAGATTACCCTTCTAAGCCGGTTTCGTTTAAGACCCTTTTTGCAGCAGGGATCCTGGCGGGAATGGTGGCCAATATTAAATTTACGGGGCTTGGTTTTTTCTTTGCTTATATGATGTGTATGGCCTTTTCCTTTCTGGTAAGAAAGGACTTCTGGGGCGCTGTGAAGGGCTGCCTGTTCTTTTTGCTTGGAATGTTTCTGCCATTCCTCCCGTGGCTGCTTTATTTCGGAGTGCAGGGGGCGCTTTACGAGTGGTACTGGGGCTATGTTTATGTGAATGTGTTCGTTTACAGCAATCTGAACGGAGAAGGCCCTTCCCTTTATGAAAGGATTTATACCCTGGGGAAGCAGTTTTACTGGATCGCAAGGCAAAACTGGATCTCCTTTGTATTTCTGATCCCGGGCGTTTTATGGCAGCTTTTCAGGAAAGGCGCAAAATGGCTGGAACGTTTTTCGATCATTTCCCTTTGCTTTTTCCTGTTTGTGGGTATTTATGTGGGCGGTTCGGAACTGCCCTATTATGCGCTGCCGCTCAGCGTGTTTACGGTTTTGGGCTTTTGCCTTTTGGGTAAACTACTGGATAGAACTTCTATACCGGCAGGAAAATGGTTCTGCGCCTGCTCTCTGGCAGCTTCCCTGGCCGTGGCAGTGGGCTGTTCCATGAACATTTCCTATCTGTCGGAAAAGAAAGAGGATCTGTTCTTATACAAGTTCCGGGACATTGTTCTGGAGACGGAGGATCCTACCCTGCTGAATATCAACTGTCTGGATGCGGGGCTTTATACGGTATGTGACATTGTGCCGACCTGCAGGTGGTTTCAGACCCAGACGATCCTTCTTGACTATGTAATGGAGGAGCAGGAAGGGTATATCAGGGAAGGAAAAACAGATTATGTGATCGCAAGGGATACCTATCCGGAGGTAATCTTTGAACAATATGAGCTGGTGGATGAACAGCCCTGGCAGATGGGAGAGCTGTCCTTTACCTATTATCTGTTCCGGAAACGGGGACTTGGCGCTTAAGGCTCCGGGCAGAAGAAAGGAATGAAAGTGATATGATCGTACTTCGGATATTGGGACTTTTGTTTTTGCTTTTGCTGGTACCTGCAGGGATGGGAATGCTGTTTTTTCCTCTTTTCAAAAAAGAGCACAGGGATCTGCAGACCGCTTTGATTGCCGGATATATTCTGATGTTTGCGCTTCTTGAAGTGATCGGGATCCCAGTGGTGCTTCTGGCAGTCTACCGGGGGCTTACGATCCTGACGATGATCCTTTCCCCTGTTCTGGTGGCCTTTGCATCAGCGGGAATTTTTCTGACCTTTCATCGGGTTTCTAAGGGAATGGCGGTCAGCCTGCCCTATCCGATAGGAAAAAGAAAGCCTGCCCCGGCAAAATGGAAAGTGGAGCAGGTGGTGATCTGGGGGATTTTTTTCCTGCTTCTGGGCATCCAGCTTTATATGGCCTTCACCAGAGCCTCATTTGATGGGGATGATGCGTATTACGGGGCGCAGGCGGTGATCGCACAGCAGGTAGATACCCTATACCGGGTGAATCCGTACACGGGCAGAAGTGCCCCGTTAGATGTGCGGCACTGTCTGGCGCTTTTTCCGATCTGGGAAGCTATGATCGGAAAGCTGTGCGGGATCCATGCAACCATTTTAAGTCATAGTATATTGCCGTTGATCCTGATCCCTCTGACCTATATGGTGTATGAAAAGATCGGGCGGTCTATTTTCCGCAAAAAAGAGAGACTGCCCATGTTTATGGTGTTAATGGCACTGTGGCAGATGTTTGGAAATGTATCGATCTATACCACGGAGACCTTCTTTCTGACAAGAACCTGGCAGGGAAAATCCTTTGCCGGTAATTTTGTGCTGCCGGCTGTTCTGTGGATCTTTTTAGAACTGTTTAAGCCGGTGCAAAGAGGAGAAAAGCGGAAGCAGACAGGCTACTGGATCCTTCTTGCGTTATTAAATCTGGCAGGCGGAGCCAGCAGCTCCCTGGCAGTGCTTTTGAGCTGCCTGATGAGTGCAGGGCTTTCCCTGATAGCAGCCGTATGGAAAAGAAAACCGTGGATCCTGGTTAAGACGGCGCTTAGCTGTATCCCCGGTGGGATTTATGTATTGTTTTACCTTTTGCTGACACATGGGATCATAGGATAAAGGGGTAGCAGCCGGAATGCTTTTGCAGATGGAAAAGGAGAAGAGGCATGTTTGGAATTTTCATGGAAAGCCTTGTGATCTTTAAATTATATACGGGACTAAAGCTGCTGATGCTGCTGACAGCGGCGGCGCTTATTTATCTGCTGATTACAGAAAAGGATAAGAGGGTAAGATACTTTCTGGTGTATGCGCCTCTGATCCTCATTGTGCTTTTCTTGTGTCCTTTGAGCAGAAAGGTCTTTGTGGCAGCAGGGCTGGACGGAGAGACCTATTACAGAATACTCTGGCTGATCCCTATGGGGCTGATTACGGCGACAGGAGCCTGCAGGGCATTTGCAAAGCATATGAGGATCGGACTTGCAGTCAGCATGGTACTGATCGGCCTCTGCGGCAGTCTTGTTTACCGGAGCAGTTACATTTCCAAGGCGGAAAACCTTTATCATATACCGGATACCGTGATCAAAATCTGTGATCTGATAGAACCGGAGGAGGAAGACGGACGGGTCAGCGCAGTGATGCCTACGGAGCTGATCCATTTTGTGAGGCAGTACAGCGCCAGGATCAATATGCCCTATGGCCGGGAGATGATTGCTTCCCAGTGGGATTATTACAATGCGGTCTACGAGGCAATGGAAGGGTCAGAGGTGGTCTGCATGGAAGATCTGATAGAGGCCATCCGAGCGGATTACTGTCAATATGTTGTGTTTTCCCCCAGCAAGGAAACGGACAAAGATCCGGAAACCTGCGGTCTTTCGCTTGTGGCCGTGATAGATGACTATCGCATTTATGAGGATCCGGTTACGGCCCGGGAGGTAGAAAGCTGGCAGAAATACTATGAGGATGAAAACTGATGTTGTTTAATTCATATTCTTTTCTTTTTTTGTTCTGGCCTGTGATGCTGGGCTTATATTTGTGGTGTGCCAAAAGGCATGGAAGGGAACTGCTGTGGCTGTTGATGCTGGCGGGAAGCCTTGTGTTTTATGGCTGGAACTCCGTACATTATCTTCCTGTTCTTCTGGGAAGTATGGCAGTAAACTACGGGATTGGCTATAAGCTTTGCGGGGGAACGGAAGAACAGCAGGGCGGAAACAGGAAAAAATCCCTGCTGGCAGCAGGACTTTTGATCGATATTTTGCTGCTTGCCTGCTTTAAATATCTGGATACCGGTACTTATAAGCCTTTATCCATCAGCTTTTTTACATTTACCCAGATTGCTTTTTTAATGGAATGCTACAGAGGAAACCTGAAAAGGATGGGATTTCTGCCCTATGGCATTTATGTGACATGGTTTCCCAAAATGATCCAGGGACCTATTGCGCTTCCGGGGGAGATCCTGCCGGAGCTTGAAAAGAAAGCATCCTTTGTGGGATGGGAAAAGCTTTACAAGTGCTGCTATCTGTTTGTGCTGGGACTGTTTAAAAAGGTGCTGATAGCAGATACCCTTGGAAAAGCGGTGGATCTGGGGTATGAAAGCCTGGGGACGCTGAATTCTGCGGATGCGGTGATCGTGATGCTGGCGTATACGCTGCAGCTTTATTTTGATTTCAGCGGTTACTGCGATATGGCAATGGGAATTTCAGGCAGCTTTGGCCTGGAGCTTCCTCTTAATTTCGACTCCCCTTATCGTGCAGCTAATATTCTGGAGTTTTGGAAGGGCTGGCACATTACGCTGACCCGTTTCTTTACCAAATATCTTTACATTCCCCTTGGGGGAAACAGGAAAGGGAGATGGAGAACCTATTGGAACTGTCTTCTGGTATTTGTGATCAGCGGATTGTGGCACGGAGAAGGGATCAATTTCCTGATCTGGGGACTGATGCACGGCGGATTATATGTGCTGACCAGGTGGCTTTTGGATATGCGCGGAACGAAAGAAAGGCGTGAAGGAAAGCTTTGTCATGGCGTGAAGGTCTTTCTGACGTTCCTTTATGTAAATGCTGCATGGGTGTTTTTCAGGGCGGCGGATCCCGGGGAGGCCATTTCTCTTTTCAGGATCATGCTTAGCGGAAAGGGAGGCAGACTGAACTGGAATCTGGCCGGCTGCTTTAATCTGGATGAGTTCTGGTATGTGATCAAGGTACTGCACCTGGATAGCTGGCAATATGCCCATTATATCCTGATGCTTCTGCTCCTTGCCTTATTGCTGCTTTTGATCTTTTTTGCGCCAAGTGCAGTAAATTATACAAAAAAAGTAAAACCGGGAATTGGAAACGGGATAGTCATGGCGGTTTTGTTTGTGTGGAGCGTGCTTTCCCTGTCCGGTGTCAGTACCTTTTTATATGTGAATTTTTAGGAAAATAGGTGAGGATAATTGTGAAAACCAAAAACTTATTTAAAAGGACGCTTCTTTTTGCTGGAGGACTTGCCCTGTTTCTGCTTTTGGCAGCGGCGGCGCTTGTGATCTATGTAGATCCTTTTTTTCATTATCACAGGCCTTTAAAGGGTTTCCCTTATCTGATCGATAACCAGTTGTCCCAAAATCCGGGAATGGCCAAAAGCATGGAATATGACAGTGTGATCCTGGGATCCTCCATGACGGTAAATTTTCAGACGGACTGGTTCCAGGAGCTCATGGGGCTGAATACCATTAAGCTTTCCTACAGCGGAGCGTTTCCAAAGGATCAGTCCAACATTATGAAGATCATTTTTGACAGCAGGAATAACCAGGACGGCCACAAACTGAAAAAGGTATTTCTGGGAGTGGATGTAACCACTTATACGGGCGGAGTGGAGGAAACGAAGTATCCGATCCCCACTTATCTTTATGATAAAAATCCCTTTAATGATATTCAGTATCTGTTTAATAAGGATGTGATCTTAAACTATATCCTGCGTCCTATGGCAGACCCGGATCCTACGGATCTCTCCAATGTTTATGCAAGCTGGTGGACGGAGGAGTATTACAGTGAGACCTGGGTGCTGCACAATTACGAATCGCCGGAAAAGCGCACGGAGGAAACAGAGCCTTCCGCTTACATTGAACCTGTAAAAAATAACCTGGAAAAAAATATTTTTCCCTATATTGAGCAAAACCCGGATACGGAATTTGTGGTTTTTTTCCCGCCATACAGCATCCTGTTCTGGAATGATGTGCAGAGGGAAAACCATCTGGAGGCAACCCTTGCGGAATATGAGTATCTTGCACAGCAGCTGAACGCCTATGAGAACGTAAGCGTTTACTTCTTTGCAGACAGGGAGGAGATCATCTGCGATCTGAACCATTACGCAGATTATACCCATTATCATCCCAGATTTAACAGATTTATGACAGAATGCTTTGCAGACGGCGCCTGCCTGGTGGCGAAGGAAGGACAGCCGGGGCAGCAGATAGAAGAATATATAGAGCATATGAGGCAGATTGCAGAGAGCTTTGATTATGAAGAGCTGCTGTCGCGGAAATAGAGTATAGATAAACCCTGGTCATAGATGCAAGGCTTATGTGTTCTATACAGAAAGAAAAGGGAAACGCTGGATTATTCGGGTCAGGTATTATATTCTGGAAAATGGGCGTGCATCGGTATGCTAAAGATCCAATTCATAAGTGTGATTGACATCAAATTTACGGTCAATGGCGTTCAACAGAAGGTTGATGGCGACATTGGCCTTTTTTGAAGTGTCATGTTCCAGAATGTCTGTGGAAACCGGCAGAATATGACTGTAGGTGCTGGAAGTGATGACGGCCATGTCCGCTTCGCTCACATAGGGACGGATCATCAGAGCGAGATAGGATCCGATGACCAGCAGTTTCCTGCCCTGTAAAGAGCGCAGGGTGCCGGAATGGCAGTCAGAGAGAACACACAATCTTTCCGGCTTCACAGTGGATACGATATAGTCCATGTACTGTTCGTTTCTAAAGGGCTCCAGCACAAGAAGAGAATCCGGGATCCGGGTCATATAGCGCTCGATCGCAGACGGAAGATTTGTGTAGACCTGATAAAAAAGGTTATCGTGCAGGATCATATCCACCGCAATGATCGGAACCAGATAGTTATCTGCAAATTTCCTGAACTCGTCGCTGGACAGATCGATGGCAATGATCCCGTCAATATTCTGCCGGATGGGCGGATTATCCTCATCCGGATGAAACGGCAGAAAAAGAATGTCATAGTGCATACGGTTGAGACGCTCGATCAGAAGATTGACGAAGTCCGTGATCTCCAGATTTCGGGATGGCGCATTACTGCTCAGATGATATGAGACGCCGATAGTATTGCTGCGCCCGGTCGCCAGACTTTTGGCAGTGGAACTGGGGGTGTAGTCAAGCAGGTTTGCGATCTGCAAAACCTTTTTTCTGGTCTCACTGCTGATCTTGACATCTTTACGGTCATTCATAATATAGGAGACGGTTGCCACGGACACACCGGCTTCTTTTGCCACATCTCTGATCGTTACCTTCTTACCCATAAATTTCTCCCATTCCAGTTTCAAGAATTGTCTCAAGTATAATCTTGGCGAAAATTAAATGTCAATAGGATATTGACAAAAAAAGAGTGTTTTGCTATCATTAATTTAACCGGTTAAATTAAACGGTTAAATTAAAAGCGGAACAATATAAAAATCAACGGAGGGTAATTATGAGAAAAAAAGTAAAGAGCTTATTAGCAGCAGTGCTTTGCCTGACTATGGCAGCAGCGGCGATGACCGGCTGCGGCGCTTCAAAGGAGGCAGAGAAGGTGACCGTTACTTTTATGAATGGTGAGGAGACGCTTGGCAGCACGGAAACCGAGGCCGGAAAGGTTTTGGATCCTTCGGCATACGATTCCTATGAGAGCGCAGAGGATGCAGATTTCCTTGGATGGTATGAGACGCCTACTTATCTGGAGGCTTCCCTGATGGATCTGACAACTGCAACGTTTACAGAGGACACTACGCTGTATGGCTGTTTCCAGTCAAACAACATGACAGAAGATACGAGAGCATGGTACATCGTCGGAACTTCGGCGGCAGGAACGTTGGCGCAGACAAACTGGGCGGCCGATGTGGATGATGCGACCAAGGAGCTGTTCCGGCTGCAGCCGACAGGAAATGAAGTCAATGAGTTTGCGATCACGATCGACCTGTACGCCGGCGATCAGTTCCAGATCATCCACGACTGGAACTGGGATGGACAGAAGGGCTTCGGTTATGTAAAGGAATATGATGAAAATCAGATCGTCAACGGTGGCGGCCTTTCCGGAAATGACAATACCAGCAATATCAATGTAAATGAGGACGGCAATTATACGATCACATTGACGACCAACCCGGATGACGAGGCGCAGGACGGCGTGGCGATCGTGAGAAACGGGGATGCGGCGGAAGCTGAGGCTGCAGAGGAAGAGACATACGAGATTAAGGAGAACACCGTCGTAAAGGTTAAGGGAAGCTGGGTGGAGGACTGGTCAGAGCTGAAGGATCTGGATAAGGTTTCCGAGGGCGTGTATGAGATCACGATGGATCTTGCAGCGGGAACAGAGCTTTATTTCTCCGTTTTCGAGGATGACACAGATACCGGTTTCGGACTGAAGGCTGAAAACGTGACGGATGACGCTTCCAAGGCGCTGCTGGAGGAGGGCTACAACGTTAAGGTTGCAGAGGACGGAACCTACACCTTCACAATAGATCTTACGGCGAACACGATCGCAGTTTCCAAGTAAATATTGAAGGCAGAGATGTAAGGAGCCAGGACACATGAATGAACATGCGATATTCCACATGCCGGATTCGGCCTATTGCTTCCCGGTCAGCAAAAAGAGAATCACCCTGCGGCTGCGTGCAGCCAAAGGTGATATTTCGGAGGCATGGGTGATCTATGAGAGCAAATATGTGATTGCACAAAAGCAGAGCAGAAGGCAGATGACAAAAAAGTTTACGGGCAGGCTGTATGACTATTACTCGGTGACTTTGGATCTGGAAGATACAAGAATCGGCTATGTGTTTTATATCCGCATCGGGGAAGATTACTATTTCTTCTCCGAGGACGGATTGACGAGAACCTACGATTATTCATCAGGATATTACAATTTTTTCCAGTATCCGTATATCAATGAGGCAGATATCCTTTACAGAGTGCCATGGACCAGCCATGCGGTGTTTTATCAGATCTTTGTGGATCGCTTCTATGCAGGCGACATAGAGGCAGATAAATCCTATGTGAACTGCAGATGGGGGGAAAAGCCGATGCCCAAGAGCTTTGCAGGGGGTGATCTGCAGGGGATTCTGAAAAAGCTGGATTATCTGGCGGGGTTGGGCGTTAATGCGATCTACCTGACGCCGGTTTTCCGGTCGAAGTCAAACCACAAGTATGACATCAGCGATTACATGCAGGTCGACAGCCAGTTCGGAACGAATGAGGATCTGCACCGTCTGATCGACCAGGCGCATGCAAAGGGAATCCGGATCGTGCTGGATGCAGTGTTTAACCACTGTAGTGAGGAACTGTCCCAGTTTCAGGATGTCCTGAAAAGAGGAAAAGAGTCCCCATATTATGACTGGTTTGTAATCTATGGCGACAAGCCGGATCCGCAGGCTGGCAATTATGAAATGTTTGCCTCCTGCACCTATATGCCAAAGTTTAATACCTCAAATCCAGAGGTGCAGAAGTATCTGTGCGATATCGGATGCCACTATGTAGAGAAGTACGGGATAGACGGGTGGCGGCTGGATGTTTCCGACGAGGTGAGCCATGATCTGTGGCGCGCATTCCGCAAGGCGGTAAAGGGATGCAACGCAGAGTGTATCATCATCGGAGAGAACTGGCACGATGCCAGCAATTATCTTCGCGGTGATCAGTACGACAGCATCATGAATTATGCGTTTACAAAGGCCTGCCTGGACTACTTTGCCACGGGGGCGGCGAACGCTGAGCAGACGGCATGGAAACTTAATGATATTTTGGCGCGTAACACAGATACCGTTAATTCCATGATGCTGAATCTGCTGGACAGCCATGACACGCATCGGTTTTTCACAGAGGTGGGGATGGATCGTGAAAAGATGGCTGCAGCACTTCACCTGCTGTTTCTTTTTCCGGGAGTGCCTTGTATTTTCTATGGAACAGAGTTTTACATGGAGGGCGGTTATGATCCTGACTGCCGTAGATGTATGGACTGGAGCGGATATGAGGCGGGCAGGTATGACGAGCCGGTTCAGCTTATTCAGAAGCTGGCGGCACTCCGCCGGAAATATGGGCTGGCGGATGCGGAGACGGTCATCACGGCACAGAGTGAAATATTGATTGTAAAGAGAAGGTTGAAAGAGATAGAATTATCATTGTATATAAACTTATCTGATCAGGAGGCTGCGGTGGATGGCAGAATAGTGCGGGCACACAGCTATCTGCTTTTATAAACAGGAAACAGCACGATTTGGTGACAGGAGGAACAGACCATGAAGAGATGCAACAGATGGATGGCAGCAGGAATGGCGCTTATGCTGGCAGTACCGCTGTATGGATGTGGCGGTCCCGGGGAAAAGGGCGTTGCAGATGAGGTGATCACACTCAGAATTCTGGAAAATGATACGGCGAAGGAAAAAGGGTATCTTGATGAACTGATCAAGGCGTTTAACGAGGCCTATGCAGATAAAGGGATCCAGGCAGTGGATGCCAATATGGACGAGTACAGCAATCTGGCGGAAAACGGCCCTTACGGCTATGGCCCGGATGTGCTCTATCAGGCGAATGATAAGCTGATGACCTATGCGGAGGATAAACATTTGCTTGCGGTCACACCGGAAGATTTTGAATGTTATGACAAGACGGCAGAGCGGGCGTGGAAAGCCTTCGAGCTGAGCGCAGATGGAAAAGTGTACACCTGCGGCATTCCGGTCAATGTGCAGGAGCCGATGCTCTTTTACCGCGAGGACCTGATGCCGGATGACTGGCAGAGCGCATGGGATGACGACCAGAACGGCGTGGCCGACTTCTTTGAAAACTGGAACGATCTGTATGCGTATTCCAGCCAGCTCCGCAACAGTGACGGCAGTCCGAACAAGGACAGTCAGTATGGCTATATGTCGTCGCTCAACAATCTGTATCTCAATGCGAACTTTCTGTTTTCCTACGGAGCCTATGTGTTTGGTGAGAGCGAGCAGGGCGGCTTGGACACGGCGGATATCGGCTTTGCATCCGGAAGCGCAGATAAGGGGATTCAGGCGCTGATGCAGTTTGCAGGACTGATGAACGAGGGCTGTATCGACGATACGATCATTTCAAACCGCTATGAGAAGCTGGCGGCGGGCGAGTATTTCTGCACGGTGTCGACACCGGACACTTACACGGTCTTTGTCGATAAATTGAAGCTGCACTATGAAAACGATGGAATGTCGGGGGAGGAAGCGCAGAAAAAGGCAGAGGAAAATGTGAAAATGATCGAACTGCCTGCAAAAATGCCTGCCGACGGAGATCTGTCGAAGGACAGCGGCACGATGGCGGAGAGCGACTGGGTGAAAACGGTTGTCATGGGCGGAATCAACGGCTATGGGATCAGCGCATACACAAAGCATAAGGATGCCTGCATCGAGTTTGTTGATTTTGCAACAAGCTATGACATGATCACCAGGCGGGCAGGAATGCTCGGCATTGCTCCGACGAGATCGGATGCCGCAGCCGCAACGGGCGGCACGGCAGATGTGATTTTCCAGAGCCTTGAGGATAAGCGGATTGAACTGATGCCCTCTGTCAAGGCGGTGGATCAGATCTGGACGCCGGTGCAGACGCTGCTCGGGGATTTTGCCAAGGATGCGTTTCGTTCGGATGCTGAAAAGAAGTATACTGATGCAGACAGCGTAATATCTGCGCTGGAGAATGCGGATCAGAATATCTACAATGCGATCTATACACTTGCAGACAAGTGATGGAGGGAGTGTTTCGATGGAAGGTAACAAGAAGGCAGGCCTGCTGCGGACGCTGCAAAAGTCGCCGGGCCGTGTGAAAGCATCGGTTCTGGTGATGGGACTTGGACAGCTTTTACAGGGGCAGATCGGAAAGGGAATTTTATACATAGCGATCCTGGCCGGATTTATCTGGTATCTGGCCATGGGCGGGATCAGCGATATCGCCGGCTTTTTCACACTGGGAACAGTGGAAGGGGATGCCTGGCTCGGAATCAAGGGAGACGATTCTGTCATGATGCTCCTTCGGGGGATCCTTGCGTTTATCATTATCCTGCTGTTTGCCAGCATCTACATGATGAATCTGCGGGATGTCCTCGCCTCGGAGGAAAAGCTGCGCAGACAGGAAAAACTGCCGGGCTTTTTCCGGTCGTTGGTGGCTTTTACGGACAAAAAGTTCCATGTGGTGGCGCTGGCGTTTCCGGTGCTCGGGGTCGCAGTATTTAACGTGCTGCCGATCATCTTTATGATCCTGATCGCATTCACAAACTATGGCGGTGACATTGTTCCACCGAAGCTGGTAGACTGGATCGGTCTTGGAAACTTTAAGAAGATCCTCATCCTGGGGGAACTCAAGGATACGTTCTTTAAGATTCTGTCATGGAACCTGATCTGGGCGGTGTGCGCTACGGCGATGAACTATTTTGGAGGTCTGGGGCTTGCGCTTTTGCTGAACAAAAAGTGTGTGAAAGGCAAGACCTTCTGGAGAGCATTTCCAATCCTCGCCTATGCGCTGCCAGGCTTTATCACCCTGTTAGCGTTCAAATTCATGTTTTCCTACGGCGGCCCGATCAATTACTATATTACGGCGGGCGGCGGTCAGGCAGTCGGTTTTCTGGATATCGATGCCGGGCTGAAAGCGAAGCTGATCGGACTTCTGATCAATGCGTGGATCTCCATTCCTTCGTCGATGCTGCTGGCAACCGGTATTTTGTCAAATATGAATACCGATCTGTACGAGGTGGCAAGTATCGACGGCGCGTCAAGATGGAAACAGTTTGTGAAGATCACGCTTCCGTTTGTGATCTTTTCGACGACGCCGGTGCTGATCACCAGCTTTGTAGGAAATTTCAATAACTTCGGTATCTTTTATTTCCTGCGGGGCGGACTGTACTGCGACGGCTATTTCCTTGCCAGCGACACCGATCTTCTGATCAACTGGCTGTACAATCTGTCGATCGATAATAACTATTATGGAATCGGGGCGGCGATCTCTCTGCTGATCTTCCTGATCACCTCCGCGATCTCTCTGACGACCTATGTCAGGAGCGCTTCTTTTAAGAAGGAGGATACCTTCCGATGAAAAGAAAAAAATATCAGAAATCTGGTGTGCTTGATGCGGTATTTACTTATGTGATACTGATCCTGGTCTGTGCCATCTTTTCTTTTCCGGTGCTGTGGCTGGTGCTGGCATCCTTCTCAAAGAGCGGTTCGATCTACGATTTGAATGGATTCTTTCCCAGCCAGTATAGCTTAAAGGGATATCAGGATCTCTTTACCGACACGGCCATGTACGATTATCCGAACTGGCTGAAAAATACGCTGTTCGTGGCGGTGACTTCCGCTGTGATCGGAACGGTGCTTGTGATCCTGACGGCCTATGTTGTCAGCAAGTTTGAGTTTAAGATGAGAAAGCCGCTGATGAAGGCGACGCTGGTCCTCAGTATGTTCCCAAGTTTTATGGGAATGACGGCGGTGTATCTTCTGATGGTGAATTTCGGGCTGATCAATAAGCTGTGGAGTCTTGTGCTGATCTACTCGGCGGGTGCGCCGATGGGATATCTGGTGCAAAAGGGATATTTTGACACGATCAGCAATTCCATCTACGAGGCGGCAAGGATCGATGGGGCGAGCAATCCGAGGATCTTCTGGCAGATGACGCTGCCGCTGTCGAAGCCGATTATTGTATACACGATGCTGACACAGTTTGCGTGGCCGTGGAGTGATTTTATCCTTCCGAGTCTCCTTCTGAAAAACAAGGATCTGTGGACGGTGGCGGTCGGCCTGATGTCGCTGGATGAGACAAAGTTTACAAGATTTGCGGCCGGATCGATCTTTATCGGCGTGCCGATTATTTTATTGTACTTCTGCCTGTCCAAATTTTTGGTGCAGGGATTATCCTCCGGTGCAGTGAAAGAGTAGAGAATGCGTTGTTCCAATGCAAGTGATATACTCACTTCCGTAAATCAATAAAGGAAAGCGGGATTTTTTGGCAGACAAAAACAAACGGCCGGGAGCTTCTGCTCCCGGCTTTGCTACGTATTTACATAAGACTGCTTAACCTGCAGTGGAACTTACAGTGCTGAGCTTGTTGTTGATCACATCAGCCAGACGGTCGGCAAGCTTTTCTCTGCCGGCATCATTGTAGCGCATGTAATCAGTCATATATTCCTGGTAATTGTCTTCGTTAATGGTTCCGTAATAATTGTCGATAAAAGAAACTCCACAGTCCATAACGGCATCGGCTTCCTTTACAAGGTAATGATTAAGAGTACCATTGCCCCAGTCTTTCGTAGTGCCGTTATACAGATTGCCATCCTCGTCTATGGCCTGTGCGTAGGTGGGGGACATGACAATGACGCGGATGTAGGGCCAGGTTTTCTTAATGTTATCAATGGAAATGCGAAGGCCGCCGGTAAATGCCGTTACGTCATAGGGATTATCCGGGTTATCGGAGGGTGTGCCCATGTTGTAATCTGTGCTGTCATACATGATCACAATAATATCCACCTTATCCATATCTACGGTTTTCATGACATTCACGCTGTCCATAAATCTGGGATCGGGTTCATCCCCTGCAATGGAGCTGATCGCTGTAAATTCATTGTTTCTGAAGCATTCTATCACATAGTAGAGATTAAAGTGATCCTTTGTGTAAGTAGGATCGTAGGTGGCATATTTGCAGGCGGCAGAGGAATCCGGAAACGCACAGTCATAAACAGTGGCGCCGGTCTTGGAGGCAAGCTGTGCTGCCAGTCCGGTGCTGTCCCTGTCATCAGAAAAAGGATTGTTCCCCAGACACAGGATTGTAGTAACGCCGTCATCTTCATGACCTTCAAGTGCAGAGGCATCCATGGGGATGATCATATCCAGAGTTTCAATATCGAATTCAGAAGGATCTACATCTGCAACTTCATCCTCGGCGGAAATCCCACCCTGGTTCCAGCGATACAAACGATAGCCTGCGATCACGGCAATAAGGCAGATCACAGCGATCAGGATCACATGGAGATTTAAGTGAAAGCCCTTACGGGGAGCATCTTTAGAAGAACCGGCTTCCTCTGAGGTTTCTTCTTCGTCCAAATCGATAGGCTCGTCCGCATCCAGATCAATGGGCTCGTTAGTTACTTTCTTATTCATAAATTGGCCATACCTTTCGTTTTTTTGTTATTCTACTATTCTTTCCGTAAAAAATCCATATCTTCATAAAATTTTAAGATATGGAAGAGCAGGAAAAGGGTAGATCGGAATGCCTGCAAATGCGGGTGCACAGACACTTCTTCCTGCTCACACCCGTAAAGGCTAAGAAGTTCTATTCATTTTCATTTCTGATTTTGTCCTGGCACGCAATCGGCGAAAACTCGCCATCCAGGCTCGATTTCGCCTTTTCCGGACATCCTTTTCCGGAAATTGCTGTTTCCTTTTGAAAAAATGAAAGAACTTCTAAGCCCTTACGAAGATCGCAGATCAGAAGCATCTGATTACCCGCCTGCATATATGCTTTAAATATATCCTATATCCGTTCTTATGATAGGCAATAGATAGGTATGCCAAAGAAAAACATCAGCTTTCCTTTTTGGCCATTTCCGCAAGAAGGGTGGTAATGGGAAGGTTCTCCTCGTTGGTGGCCTGAAGATCCTTGTACCATTTGCTGTATTTGTACATCCGGTAAGTGGTTTTGAGGTTTTCCAGCCGTTCCTTGTCAGCGCAGGCATCCAAAAGGGCATCGCGCTGCTTCTGGTCTAAATGGATATAATCAAGGTAAGACAGCTTAAGCTCTGTAAGCGGCTCCGTACATCTGGGACAGATCATTTTGTGCCCGTTGAGCATAAAGATACGTTGACAGTTTTGGCAATAGTGCATGTACATCATAAGAATTTCCCTCCTGTAGATCTGCTTGCTGACTGCATGAAATTGTAATAAAATTAGTTTAACGCTTTTTAGTCAAAAGTCAATGTCAAATATTGTAGATAAAAATGACAAAAAAAGTCGAAAAGTAAAAGAAAATGGCAGGCATTGTCAAAAAAGATGGGATTGGGAGCATTTAAAAAGATGAATTGATAAAAGAATTGTGTATCACGTTTGAAAATGGTATAATAGCAAGGAGTTATGTTTAAATGTTACAAGAATGTTAAATCGGAGGTTTACATAAATGGGAAAACTCTTTCAGAGGCAGCATAAGAACAGGCATAAAAAGAACGAGCCTGCCAAGCTGGAGTGGATGGACTTTGACGAAGAAGAGTATGATGATGACGAGGAATATTACGAGGACGACGAGGCAGAGGATGAGGACGAATACTACGAGGATGACGAGGTAGAGGACGAGGAATACTACGAAGACGACGAAGCAGAAGATGAAGAAGAGTATGACGAAGATGACGAAGCCGAGGATGAAGACGAATACTACGAGGACGACGAGGCAGAGGATGAGGACGAATACTACGAGGACGATGAGGTAGAGGACGAGGAATACTACGAAGATGACGAAGCAGAAGATGAAGAAGAGTATGACGAAGATGATGAGGCAGAGTACGACGAAGACTATGACGAGGATGATGAGTTAGACGACGAGGACGAGTATTACGAGGACGACGAGGAAGAACGGATCCCCACAGGCTTTAAGGGAGTTCTGTATCGTCTGACGCATCTGCCGCCGGTAGATTATATTGTGGCGCTCACGGGGGGGCTGGTGTTGGCACTTGTGATCTTTACAGGGAGCATGTACCTGGGAGCCAAGGATAATGAAAAACAGGTTGCTGCTTTTTCAGAGGTGGGAACGGATCTGGATGGGGTTTCCGTAATCGGAGAGCAGGGTCTGCTTGCCATTGCAGATGCCCAGGCAGCCAAGCTGATGACAGCCCAGGCCGTTGAGGAAGAAACCTGGGAACAGCAGGAACAGGATCAAAAGGAAGAGCAGGGGGGCACGAAAGTGGGAATGAACCTGACTTCCATCCAGAAGGATCTGAAAATTAAGTTTGTAAATAAGAAGACAGACAGGCTGGTGGCCAATCTGGCTTTTGAAGTTGAGATTAAAAAGCCCTCCGGGGAAACCTATACCAAAAAGGATGATGACAAGGACGGCATCATTTATCAGACGGACATGGAACCCGGCAAATACAAGGTAAAGATTATTGCGCCGCAGTCAGATGATGCTTACCAGATCACCACAGAGGAAATGACCATTACGGTCCGGGATAAGATCGAGTACAAAAAGGTGGATGTAGCAGACGAGGTCAAGACGGAGGCGCAGGTCAATGTAGCCGTGGAGGATACGAAGGTCAATGAGACCGTGGTGGAATCCACCAATACAGATACGGTGGAATGGGTAGAATCCACGAAGACACTGATCGAAGGCACGGAAAAGAATGAAGATTCCTATGAGGAAGTGGATAAGAGCAAAATCGCAGATCCGGGACAGAAGTCAGCCATAGGCTTCCGGCTTTTGACAGCAACGGAACCGCAGGAAGAGGAGCCCACGCCGGCTCCCACAGAAGAACCTGCACCCACACCCACTGAGGAGCCTACAGCGGCGCCTACAGAGGAGCCGACGGCAGAACCAACTGCAGAACCCACGGCGGCGCCTACAGCGGAACCTACCGCAAAACCTACGGAAGCGCCCACAGCAGCGCCTACGGCAACAGTGGCGCCTGTTCCTACGGCAACACCTGCTGCAACCGCAGCGCCTACAGCAACCGTAACGCCAAAGGCCAGTGCATCACCAAAGGCCAGTGCATCACCCAAAGCCAGCGCCTCTCCAAAGGCCAGTGCTTCGCCAAAGGCAAGCGCATCCGCAAAGCCATCCGTGTCACCCAGTGCAAAGCCGTCCCCTACGGCCAATGCAGCAAAGAATGATACGACCAGCAACTTAAAGACCACAGATGGCGCTCTGCTTTATGTAATGAATGCAGACGGAACCTTCCGGGAAGCAAAGTATGCTGATTATTATAATGCGGATATTAAGAAGTTTTACAGGAAAAATACAAAGACTACCGGCGAGTACCGTTATACCGGCTGGCAGCAGATTGACGGAGCGACTTATTTCTTTGACAAGAACGGCAATAAGGTAACGGGAGAACAGGTCATTCAGGGGGCAAAATACAAGTTTAACAGCGACGGTTCCCTGAATACGGGCTCCGGGCATCTTGGCATTGATGTTTCCAAGTGGAACGGTTCGATCGACTGGAATGCCGTAAAAAACAGCGGAGTTTCCTATGTGATCATCCGCTGCGGCTACCGGGGTTCTACCACAGGCGCTTTGATCGAAGACCCGACTTTCCGTACCAATATCAAAGGCGCTTCCGGCGCAGGACTGAAGGTAGGAGTTTATTTCTTTACTCAGGCGGTAAACGAGGTGGAGGCTGTAGAGGAAGCTTCCATGGTGCTGGGACTGATAAAGGGGTATAACATTTCCTATCCTGTTTTCCTGGATGTGGAATCCAGCGGAGGAAGGGCAGATGGCATTGACGCTTCTACCAGAACGGCAGTCTGCAGGGCGTTCTGCCAGACCATACAGAATTCGGGCTATAAATCAGGAATATACGCCAATAAGACCTGGCTGAATGAAAAGATGGACGCACCGGGACTTTCCGGATACAAAATCTGGCTGGCCCAATATGCGGCGGCCCCGACCTATTCCAGAACCAAATATGATATGTGGCAGTATTCCTCCAAAGGAGCTGTTTCAGGGATCAAGGGAAATGTAGATATGAATATCAGCTATATGGGCTATTAAAGAAAGGAAAGGAAAAAGATGAGAACTTATTTAGTCACAGGAGGAGCAGGATTTATCGGTTCCAATTATATTCATTACATGTTTCGCAAGTATGGGGATGAGATCCGCATCATCAATGTGGATGTGCTGACTTATGCGGGAAATCTTGAAAACTTAAAGGATGTGGAGAACCGCAGTAATTACACCTTTGTGAAGGCTGATATTTGCGATAAGGAAGCCATCTCAAAGATCTTTGCAGAAAACGACATTGACAGAGTGGTTCATTTTGCGGCAGAAAGCCATGTAGACCGCAGCATTAAAAATCCGGAGGTTTTTGTACAGACTAATGTGCTTGGTACAGCGGTTATGTTGAACTGTGCAAAGGCGGCATGGGAAAAGGAAGACGGAAGCTTTCAGGAAGGAAAGAAATTCCTGCATGTTTCCACAGATGAAGTATATGGCTCCTTGTCAGAGGACGGCGGCTATTTTTATGAGACAACGCCTTATGCGCCTCACAGCCCTTATTCTGCAAGCAAGGCAAGCTCGGATATGTTAGTAAAAGCTTATATGGATACCTATCACTTCCCGGCCAACATTACCAACTGCTCAAATAACTACGGCCCGTATCAGTTCCCGGAGAAGTTTATTCCTCTGATGATCAACAATGCGCTTCAGGGCAAGAAGCTGCCCGTTTACGGCGACGGTAAAAATGTCAGGGACTGGCTCTATGTGGAAGACCATGCAAAAGCCATTGATATGGTACAGGAGCAGGGGAGACTGTTTGAGACCTACAATGTGGGCGGCCATAATGAAAAGCAGAATATCGAGATCCTTCATATTATCCTGGATACGCTGCGTGAGATGCTGCCGGATTCAGATCCCAGAAAGGCGCTTGTCAGTGATGACCTGATCACCTATGTGGAGGATCGTAAGGGGCATGACAGAAGATATGCCATTGCGCCTGATAAGATCAAGGCTGAGATCGGCTGGCAGCCGGAAACCATGTTTAAGGATGGAATTAAAAAGACGATCAAATGGTATTTTGAGCATGAGGACTGGATGAAAAATGCAACCAGCGGGGAATATCAGAAATATTACGATGCCATGTACAAAAACCGTTAGGGATACCAGAACAGGAGGAACAGCCTATGAAGGGGATTATATTAGCGGGAGGATCAGGAACAAGACTGTATCCGCTTACCAAGGCGATCAGCAAGCAGATCATGCCGGTTTATGATAAGCCCATGATCTACTATCCGTTGTCTACTTTGATGCTTGCAGGGATCCGGGAGATCCTGATCATCTCAACGCCAAGGGATCTTCCCGTATTTGAAGAACTGCTGGGGGACGGAAGCCAGCTTGGAATGCAGTTTTCCTATGCTGTGCAGGAAACGCCCAGAGGACTTGCCGATGCTTTTATTATCGGGGCAGATTTTATCGGGAAGGACAGCGTGGCATTAGTTCTGGGAGATAATATTTTTTATGGACAGAGCTTTTCCAGGGTACTCAGGGAAGTGGCTGCAAGAGAAAAGGGAGCCACGATCTTTGGCTACTATGTAAGGGATCCCAGGGAATATGGCGTGGTAGAATTTGATGAAAGCGGACATGCTCTTTCCATAGAGGAAAAGCCGGAGCATCCAAAGAGCAATTATGCGGTTCCGGGTCTTTATTTCTATGACAATGATGTAGTGGAAATTGCAAAGAATGTAAAACCCTCTGCAAGAGGAGAAATAGAGATCACCAGCATCAATAATGAATATCTGCGAAGAGGAACGCTCATGGTGGAGACACTGGGGAGAGGATTTGCGTGGTTAGATACCGGTAATCATGACTCTCTTCTGGATGCAGCAGATTTTGTGGCGGCTTTTCAGAAAAGACAGGGGCTTTATATTTCCTGTATCGAGGAAATTGCTTATAAAAGAGGCTTTATTGACAAGCAGCAGCTTTTAGAGCTGGCAGAGCCGCTGATGAAAACCAATTATGGAAAGTATATGAAGGAGGTTGCCGAGGGCCTGTAAGGCTTTTGGGAGAAAGGGAAAATGGGTAAAATAACGGTAGAAACATGTGAAATAGAAGGGCTGAAGATCATTACGCCGCAGGTTTTCGGGGACTCCAGAGGTTATTTCATGGAAACCTATAATTATAATGATTATAAGGAAGCAGGCATTGATCAGATCTTTGTGCAGGATAATCAATCGGCGTCTGCTAAAAATGTTTTGAGAGGGCTTCACTTCCAGATCAATTTCCCTCAGGATAAACTTGTGAGAGTGGTATCAGGCGAGGTGTTTGACGTTGCTGTCGACCTGCGCCCGGGTTCTGCCACCTTTGGAAAATGGCATGGAGTCATCCTTTCGGCTGAAAACAAAAAGCAGTTTTTCATTCCGAAAAATTTTGCACACGGCTTTTTTGTCTTATCTGATTATGCGGAATTTGCCTATAAGTGTACAGATTTTTATCACCCTAATGATGAGGGCGGGCTGAAATTTGATGATCCGGATATTGGCGTTGCCTGGCCCTTCGAAAAGGGAACAGAGCTGATCATGTCAGAAAAGGATACAAAATGGCAGGGGCTCAGGGCCTATAAAGAAGAGCGGAATTTATCATGATGAAGAAAAAGCAGAAGAAAGCGGGCACAAGGAAAGCATGGCAGTTAAAGAAACCGGTGGGCATCGGCATCTTTTACACGGTCTGTCTTCTGGTGGGGATCCTGGTGGCTACACATCAGAATCCGCTGGCACAGTACCCCGAGATGGAAAGGCTGAAAAAAATATGCGCCTGTGCGCTGCTTGCTACGGCATGCATTATCTATGGAATATATTATGACAGGATCTTTGTTTTGCCCAAAGAGCTTTATCAGAGCAGGGAACTGATCTGGAAGCTTGCAAAGAATGATTTTAAAAAGAGGTATGCAGGCTCCTATCTGGGATTTCTGTGGGCGCTGGTGCAGCCTGTGGTTACTGTTTTGATGTATTATATTGTTTTTGATAAGGTATTTCAGACCAGAAGCCAGATGGTGGCAAGCGGGGTGGAGGTACCTTATGTGCTGTACCTGACGGCAGGCCTTGTCCCGTGGTTCTTTTTCTCGGAGGCGATCACCAATGGCACCAATGCTCTTTTGGAGTACAGCTATCTGGTAAAAAAGGTAGTCTTTAATATCAGCGTGCTTCCCATTATTAAGCTTATTGCAGCAACCTTTATCCACCTGTTTTTTGTGGGGGTTCTGCTGATTGTGGCGGCATGCTACGGATATTTTCCCACGATCTATACGATCCAGGTTCTGTATTACAGCTTCTGCCTGTTTATGCTGGTGCTGGCAATGAGCTATTGCACCTGTGCCATTGTGGTGTTTTTCAGGGATCTTTCCCAGATCATCAATATTGCGCTGCAGGTTGGCATGTGGGCGACACCGATCCTGTGGGATATCGGTATGATCAAGGATGAAAATATCCTTGTTCTGGTGAAGCTTAATCCGCTGGTTTATATCGTAAATGGATATCGCAATGCAATTTATGGAGGGGAATGGTTCTTTGAACATTTCTACTCCTCTACTTATTTTTGGATTTTTACAGTGACACTGTTCTGCGTCAGCTCGCTGATTTTTAAGAGGCTGAAGGTACATTTTGCAGATGTCCTATAGGAGTGCAGTTAATGGAAAACAGGGAAGTTGCCATACAGGTAAATCAAATTGAAAAGGCATATAAGCTGTACGACAAGCCCTCTGACAGGCTGAAGGAAGCTCTGGGACTTTCCAGAAAGAAACGTTATAAGGAGCACTACGCCCTGAAAGGGGTGGATATGACTATCTATCAGGGTGAGACAGTGGGGATTATCGGAACAAACGGCTCCGGTAAATCCACGATCCTTAAGATCATTACAGGCGTGCTGAATCCTACCGGCGGAAAGGTCGAGGTGAATGGAAGAATTTCCGCACTTTTGGAGCTTGGTGCAGGCTTTAATATGGAATATAACGGAATTGAAAATATTTATTTAAACGGCACCATGATCGGCTTTTCCAAAAAGGAAATTGACGAGAGGATGGATGACATTTTAAGCTTTGCGGATATTGGAGATTATGTTTATCAGCCTGCAAAGACCTATTCCAGCGGTATGTTCGTGCGGCTGGCTTTTGCGGTGGCTATTAATATTGACCCGGAAATCCTGATCGTGGACGAGGCTTTGTCTGTAGGTGACGTTTTCTTCCAGGCAAAATGCTACCATAAATTTGAAGAATTTAAAGAGATGGGAAAGACCATTCTTTTTGTAAGCCATGATCTGAGCAGTATCAGCAAATACTGTGACCGTGTTGTCCTTTTAAATCAGGGCGTCAAGCTGGGAGAAGGCACTCCCAAGGAGATGATCGACGCCTACAAGCAGGTTCTGGTCGGGCAGTATCCTTCCCAAAAGGAGGACGCAGAGGAAGTAGCTTTGAACGAGACCGCAGAAGAAAACGGCCAGGAGGCTGTAAACCCGGAGCTTTTGGAATATGGAACCAAGCAGGCTGTGATCGAAAGCTATCAGGTTACCGACGATAAGGGAAGAGCGACTACGGCGATCCTGAAGGGAAGCAAATGCACGATCCATATGTCGGTCCGGTTTGAAGAGGACATTCAGGCGCCTATTTTTGCGTTTACCATTAAGAACATAAAGGGTGTGGAAATCACCGGAACCAATACCATGGTGGAAAAGGCGTTTTTGGACTCAGTAACAAAGGGAAGCGTTAAGCAGATCACCTTTACCCAGGAAATGAACCTGCAGGGCGGGGAGTATCTGCTGTCCCTGGGGGTCACAGGCTTTGAAAAGGAAGAATTTAAGGTATATCACAGACTTTATGACGTCATAAATATTACCGTGATCTCCGATAAGGATACGGTGGGCTATTATGATATGAATTCTGCCGTCACGGTATCTTGAAACAGGAAGGAATTGGGAGCATGAGTGAAACAGCAAAGCGTCCGGCGCCGATCCATTTATCGGAGGAGCAGCTTCTTTCCAGGCTGCCCGGTCAGATCGGCAAGGTAAAGCTTGATTATACTTATTATCCGGGAGAGGATCTTTACAGCGATGGGGCTATTGAGGATGAGCTACTTTCGATCGTAAAGGAAAGCGCCAGGATAGAATATCCGGAAATCATTGAAAAGAAGAACAGCTGGCCGATCCTTTATCATTTGTCTCCCCTGCGGGGAAATATCATTGACTGGCTGCCTATTGGAAAAAACCATAAGGTGCTGGAAATCGGATCTGGCTGCGGCGCGATTACAGAAAAGCTTTCAGAAAAGGCGGGACAGGTGACCTGCGTGGATCTGTCGGCGAAGAGAAGCCAGATCAACGCATACCGCAACCAGGATCGAGACAATATTGAAATTCATGTGGGAAATTTCAGTGATATTGAGCCTTCCCTTGAGCAGGATTATGATTTTGCCTGTATGATCGGGGTGTTTGAATATGGACAGTCTTATATCCATACCCAAACGCCCTATGAGGATTTTTTAAAGATCATGCAGAGGCATGTGAAAAAGGACGGGCGGATCGTTATTGCCATTGAAAATAAATACGGCCTGAAATATTGGGCCGGATGCAAGGAGGATCATACCGGACGGTATTTTGACGGTCTGATGGGGTACCCGGAAGGAGGAAGCGCCAGAACCTTTACCAGGCAGGGGCTTCAGCGGATTTTCCGTAACTGCGGGGTAAGCGATTATTCTTTTTATTATCCTTATCCGGATTATAAGTTCCCTACAACGATTTACTCTGACGAAAGGCTTCCAAGACAAGGAGAGCTGACAGATAATATCCGTAATTTTGACCGGGACAGAATGGTTCTGTTTCAGGAAAAATATGTATATGACGGGATGATCAGGGATGGACTGTACGATGTATTTTCCAATTCCTATCTGGTGGTGCTGGGAAATAAACCGGAAATATCCTATGTCAAGTATTCCAATGACAGAACCAGGGAATACGAGATCAGAACGGAGATCCTTCATAAGGAGGATGGACAGAGGGTCGTGCAGAAAACGGCGCTGAATGAAGATGCGGCAGAGCATATAAAGCGGCTGAAGCATTCCTTTGAGCTTTTGGAGAAGCGGTATGCAGGAAGCGGTCTTCTGATCAATTCCTGTACCTTAAGTGAAGATGGATACAGCGCGTTTTTTCCCTATGAAAATGGGGTGACTTTGGAGGAGCTTCTGGATGATTGTCTGGACAGGGAGGATCTGGATGGATTTTACCGCCTGTTTGACAAATATCTGGAACTGATCTCCTATGGGGAAGGATCCGGGGTGGCGGATTATGACCTGATCTTTGCCAATATCCTGGTGGATCAGGATAAATGGACCGTGATCGATTATGAATGGACCATGGAAAGAGAGATCTCTGCTTCAGAAATTGCATTCCGGGCCGTTTACTGTTATGTCCTGGAGGAAGAAAAGAGAAACAAATTAAATCTGGATTATATATTGTCAAAGCTTCAGATCACACAGGAGCAGGCGGAAGAGTTTCGTGAGAAGGAAAAAAGCTTTCAAAAGCAGGTTACGGGAAAGCATAAGTCCATGGGAGAAATCCGGGCAGCCATCGGAACCTACTGTGTGGATCCCAAGAAGCTGATGGAAGAGCATTTACAGGAAATATTAGATCGCAGGATCCAGGTCTACTATGATAAGGGACAGGGCTTTTGCGAGGAGCAGTCGGCCTATCTGCCCGACGTTTATACAGAGGAAAACCGGATAAAGACGGAGATTGCCGTTGACGGGGATATGCGGAATCTGCGGATCGATCCGGCGGACAAGAAGTGTATGGTGAAGCTTATAGAGCTTAGGCTGAACGAGCAGGAAGTTCCCCAAAGCAGGAAATATTTTGAAACCAATGGCAGGATGCTCAGGAAGGGCAGCTATGTTTTTGATACCAAGGATCCTAATATGACCATAAAGCTGCGGGAGCTTATGAAGCCTGGAGACAATCTGCTGCAGATAGAAATGGAAGTCGTACCTCTGCCGGACGCACTGGCGGAAGACTTAATGGCAGCAACAAAGAAGCTTTTTTAAGAGCATTGTCATGGCAGACTGTCTGGAAATGGAGATGAAAGTGAGTACCCTGAAACAGAGCGTCAAACAGATTTTAATAAAAAAACAGCATAAAAAATACCAAAAAGAGGTGGCAGCAGGAAATCTCACATATGATCAATGGATCAGGCAACAGGAGGAAAAGGATGGAGTTGACACCTCTTTTTCCGTTGCAGAAGAAAAAAGTCTGACAAATGATTTGATAAAAATATTGTTTGAAAGCACAAAAATTAAAAATGAAGGAAAAAATGCAAAATTGGACGAGAAATGTCGCATCCTGTCGATGACGCAGACAGGGGGGCATTCTCTTACCAAAGAACTGGTTCTGCTTTGTTCAAAAGAGTTTTTGGAGCAGCAGATGAATGAAAACAGCAAAGTTTTTTTGCAGTCCCTTCACGATTTGAAAGCGGATGTTATTTTTATGAAAATGGAAGAGGGAGAGATTGCACCCAGGGCCTTTTTCCTGTGCAGCAGAAAACTCAGGGAACAGGAAGGCATTGTGCTGGTTTATGGGGATGAGGATGAAAAGGGGGAGAAAATCCGGCAAAATCCATGGTTTAAGCCGGACTGGTCTCCCGACAGCTTTTTGTCCGCCTATTACCTGGGAGGCGTTCTTGCACTCCGCACAGAGAGTCTTTCCGGTATTGTGGCAGGAAGCGGCTGGTATCAGCTCCTTAAGGAGGTGATCGAAAAGGCGGGAGGCTTTGAAAAGCACAGCGCCCTTTCTGATGGTAAGGAAGTGTGGGATACCCAGGAGGGGTGCCCGGTCTGCCATATCAGGCAGATCCTGTTCCATAGAAGCGGTAAAATAACAGCAGGCGTGGGGAACACAAAGGAGGAAGATCATGGGGAAGAGGAAAAGCTTCCCATGGTTTCCGTTATTATTCCTTCCAAAGATAATCCTGAAATCCTTTTAAACTGTATCCGTTCCTTTACAGAGCGGACACAGGCAGGGATCCCTTATGAATTCCTGGTGGTGGATAACGGAAGCAGCAAGGAGAACAGGGAAAGGATCGAAAAGGAGCTGAGGCAGATCTGCGGTTCCAAGGCCAGGTATCTTTATGAACCTTTGCCCTTTAATTTTTCACGGATGTGCAACAGGGGTGCAGAGCTGGCAGAGGGGGAGCTGCTGCTGTTTTTGAATGATGATATGGAAATCATACAGCCGGACTGGCTGGAGCTGCTTTCCCGGAAGGCAGTTCTTCCCTATGCAGGGGCTGTGGGAGCCAAGCTTTTGTATCCGGAAAGCCATATAATCCAGCACGCGGGGATAACAAACCTGCGGGTGGGGCCGGCCCATAAGCTGCAATATCTGGATGATGAACAGGTATATTATTTTGGACAAAACAGAGGCGTGCACGATATGATAGGAGTGACCGCCGCCTGTCTGCTTGTAAAAAAGGAAGTGTTTGTGAAGGCCGGGGGCTTCTATGAGGGACTTGCAGTGGCCTTTAATGATGTAGACCTGTGCTACAGGATCTATGAGCTTGGTTATTATAATATCCAGAGAAATGACGTTTGTCTGTATCACCATGAATCCCTGAGCCGGGGAAAAGATGGGGAGAGCAGGGAAAAGCAGCTCCGTCTGCTGAAGGAAAAGGACATTCTCTATGAAAGGCATCAGGAGCTTTACGGACAGGATCCCTTTTATCATCCTTACCTGACCACGGATATGCTGGAAAGCGGATATTCCCCTGCTTTTCACTATCAGGTAGATTTAAGGCAGGCCTGGTCTGAACCCAGGGAAGTGACAGAAGCGGTAAAAAGGGCCAGAGAGGATTCCTGCCTGGTGGTGGGCATGGAATGCGCTATGGATATTTACAAATGGAAATATGGCGTAGCGTCATCTAAGGGAAGGAAAAAGGCGCTGCCGGAGGATGAGGGCTTTTATTTCCAGGGCTATTCTTTCATTATAGGAGCAGATAACGCATGTTACGAAAAGAAGCTGCTTCTGCGCAGTCAGGAAAGTGGCAAAGTATATGCGCTTTCCGTGGAAAACAGATACCGGAAGGATATTCGTGATAATTTGAAGGATCAGTTAAATGTAGATTTAACTGGATTTACAGCAAAGCTGCAAAGCGGCGGCCTGGCCAAGGGAGTGTACCAGTTCGGGATGCTGGCGCAGGATCGCTGCTCCAGGCAAAGACTGGTAAATTTCAGCAGCTGGGTCATAGAGATTTAAGGGAAAATCGGGAGGAAGACAGGCTTGAACGAGGAAAAGAACGGACGATCAGTTGATTATCAGGAGGAATACGAAAAGGAGCATCTGCGCTGCGCAGACCTGGCAGGCAGGGTGGCAGATCTGGAGGCAAAATGTGAGGATCTGGATTTTAAGCTGAAAAGGATCAAGAATAATCCGATCTGGAAAGCATCAGCTCCTGCGCGGAAAGCCATGCATTTCTGTATCCGGCAGTACGGCAGAGTGAAAAACTGCGGAAACCTGAGGGGGATCCTGGCGAAGATCCGGTACAAACAGAGAGAGAAAGAGGCCATGAAGCGGTATGGCACAGACAGCTTTCCCTCACCGGAGGAAGCGGAAAAGCAAAGAAATACGCAGTTTCCCAGAATGGTAAAGATCAGTATTTTAGTACCGCTTTTTAATACGCCTGAAAACTTCCTGAGGGAAATGATCGAGTCAGTAACGGCGCAGACCTATGAAAACTGGGAGCTTTGCCTTGCGGACGGCTCTGATCAGGAACACGCATATGTTGCCGAGGTTGTGAAGGAATATGAAAAGCAGGACGGAAGAGGAAGGATCGTTTACAAAAAGCTTTCCAAAAACGGCGGGATCTCAGAAAATACCAATGAATGCCTGAAGCTGGCCACAGGGGAGTATATCGGTCTTTTTGACCATGACGATCTGCTGCATCCTACGGTTTTGTTTGAATATGTGAAGGCCATCAATGAGAAAAATGCAGATTATCTCTACTGTGATGAGACCACCTTTAAGAGCGGTGACCTGAACAAAATGCTGACTATGCATTTTAAGCCGGATTTTGCCATTGATAATCTGAGGGCGAATAATTATATCTGTCATTTCAGCGTGTTTGACCGGAAGCTGCTTGACGGGACAGAACTGTTCCGCTCCCGTTTTGACGGCAGTCAGGATCATGATATGATCCTGCGCTTGACGGACAGGGCGCAGAATATCGTGCATATTCCCAAGCTTCTTTATTATTGGAGAAGTCATCCGGGAAGTACTGCAGCAGGGCTTTCTGCGAAGCCCTATACGGTAGCTGCTGCCAAGGGGGCAGTGGCAGACCACTTAAGACGGCATGGGTTTGAACATTTTCAGATCACCTCTACCAGAGCCTTTGACACGATCTTTAAGATCCGCTATCAGATCCTGGGAAGCCCGCTGATTTCGATCATCATTGCCAATAAGGATCATGTGGAGGATCTTTCCAGGTGTGTTTCTTCTATTTTAGAGAAATCTACCTATGAAAATTATGAGATCATCATAGTGGAAAATAACAGCCAGGATGCGAAAACCTTTGCATATTATGAGGAGCTGCAGGCAAATGAAAAGATCAGGGTGATCACCTACGAGGGAGCCTTTAATTATTCGGCTGTGAACAATCTGGGAGTTTCTAAGGCACGGGGCGAATATGTTCTGCTTTTGAACAATGATACCCAGGTCATTACGGTAAATTGGATGGAAGAGCTTTTGATGTACGCCCAGAGGGAGGATGTGGGCGCAGTCGGCGCAAAGCTTTATTATGGAGACAAGACCATTCAGCACGCAGGGGTTGTGCTGGGACTTGGAGCGCACAGGACGGCAGGACACAGCCACTATGGCCAGCACAGGGATAACCTGGGGTATATGGGAAGGCTTTGTTATGCCCAGAATGTATCAGCGGTGACCGGAGCCTGTCTGCTGGTAAAAAAGGAGCTGTTTTTGGAGGTCGGCGGACTGGATGAGGGCTTTGCTGTTTCCTTAAATGATGTGGATTTCTGCATCAAGCTGCGGCAGAAGGGGTATTTGAATGTGTTTACGCCTTTTGCGGAACTTTATCATTTTGAGTCCAGGTCAAGAGGACTGGATGACCAGGGTGAAAAGGCGGAGCGCTATAACAGGGAATCCGAGAAGTTCCGGGAAAAATGGAAGGAAGTTCTGGAAGCGGGAGACCCTTATTATAATCCTAATTTCTCATTGGATCGCAGCGACTTTTCTTTGAAAATATAAGAGCAGTATGGTACAATACAAAAGAGTGCCGCAAGGACAAGCGATACAGGCACAAAAAGAATTGCAGCGGAGCTGCCTGCAGGAAGCAGGGGGCCGCTTCGGAATGGAGGAAGAAATGGGATATCAACAGGAATATGAATTCTGGCTTAAGGATGCTTACTTTGACGAAAAGACAAAGGAAGAACTTCGCAGCATTGCGGGAAATGAAAAAGAGATAGAAGACCGTTTTTACAGGGAACTGGAATTTGGAACCGGAGGACTCAGAGGCGTGATCGGCGCCGGAACCAACCGGATGAATATTTACACCGTCAGAAAGGCAACCCAGGGACTGGCTAACTACATTATCAGCCAGGGAGGCAAGGAAAAGGGAGTTGCCATTGCCTATGATTCCAGAAGGATGTCACCTGAATTTGCGGATGAAGCGGCGCTGTGCCTTGCTGCAAACGGCATTAAGGCTTATGTGTTTGATGCACTTCGCCCTACACCGGAGCTTTCCTTTGCGCTTCGCAAGTTAGGCTGTATCTCCGGTATTGTGATCACCGCAAGCCATAACCCTCCGGAATATAACGGATACAAGGCATACTGGGAGGACGGTGCACAGGTAACGGCTCCCAAGGACAAGGAAATCATTGCCGAAGTGAAAAAGGTAACAGATTACCATCAGGTTAAGACCATGGATAAAGCTGAGGCCATGAAGGCAGGACTTTATCAGGTGATCGGCAAGGAAATTGACGATGCCTACATGGAGGAGCTGAAAAAGCAGATCATCCATCCTGAAGTCATTAAGGAAATGGCTGATGATATCAAGATCGTATATACACCTTTCCACGGAACCGGAAATGTGCCGGTAAGAAGGATCCTTTCTGAACTGGGATTTAAGCATGTGTATGTAGTGCCCGAGCAGGAGCTTCCTGATCCGGACTTTACCACTCTGGAATATCCAAACCCGGAGGATCCCAAGGCCTTTACACTGGCTTTAAAGCTGGCAAAGGAAAAGAATGCGGATATCGTTCTGGCAACAGATCCGGATGCGGACAGACTTGGAATTTATGCGCTGGACTCTAAGACCGGGGAGTACATGCCTTTTACCGGTAATATGTCCGGTATGCTCATTGCAGAATATATTTTGAGAGAGAGAACCCTTACAAAGACCATGCCGGAAAATCCTGCACTGGTAACAACCATTGTTACAACCAATATGGCGGCAGCGATTGCCAAGGATTACGGCGTGAAGTTTATTGAAGTGCTGACCGGATTTAAGTATATCGGAGAACAGATCAAGTTCTTTGAGCAGTCCGGCTCCAACAATTATGTATTTGGTCTGGAAGAAAGCTACGGATGTCTGGCAGGAACCCACGCAAGAGACAAGGATGCAGTTGTTGCGGTTATGTGTCTGTGCGAGGTGGCTGCATGGTGTAAGAAGCAGGGCATTACCGTATGGGATCAGATGCTCAAGCTCTATGAAAAGTATGGATACTTTAAGGAAACCCAGTATGCGATCACATTGAAGGGAATTGACGGCGCCGCACAGATCAAGGCGATCATGGATAAGCTTCGCAGCAATCCGCCTAAGAACTTTGGAGAGCTTCAGGTGAAGGAGCTTCGCGATTATGATCTGGATGTGGTAACGGATATGGAGACCGGCGCAAAGAGACCTACAGGACTTCCGAAGTCAAATGTGCTTTACTTTGATCTGACCAACGATTCCTGGTGCTGTGCCCGTCCTTCCGGAACAGAACCCAAGATCAAGTTCTACATGGGCGTAAAGGGAACGAGCCTGCAGGATGCACAGGAAAAGGTAGAAAAGCTTACAGAAGATCTGAAAGCATATTTATAAAAGAGAACGGAAAACATAGCATGCCAAAATCGTCCTGGTCATTCAGGACGATTTTTGGCTAAAGAAATGAATTCGGGTAAGACAGATATTATGGCAAATATTTTCAGACTGGGAAATTTGAAAAAGACCCTGAGCTATCTTAAGCGAAATGGGATAAAAAGTGCATATTATGCTGCCAGAGAAAGAATTGAGACAGAAAAAGGGGAACACTATGTCTATGAGCAGCCGCAGGAACAGGAGCTGCAAAGACAAAGGGAGGCGGCAGGTGCCCTTCACACCAGGTTCAGTGTCATCGTTCCGGCTTATGAAACGAAAGAAGAATATTTAAGGGCAATGCTGGACTCCGTACTGCAGCAGACCTATGGAAATTTTGAACTGATCCTGGCGGACGCAAGCAAAAGCGATCAGGTGATGCAGATTGTGGGGGAGTATCAGGACAAAAGGATACAATACCGCAGACTGAAACAAAACAACGGAATTTCAGCAAATACCAACCAGGCGCTGATGTATGCTACAGGAGATTATGCGGCGCTTCTGGATCATGACGATACGCTGACGCCGGATGCGCTTTACGAAATGGCGGCAGAAATTGAAAGCCAGGAAAAAGACGGAATAGAATTACAAATGTTATATTCCGATGAAGATAAATGTGACAGTAACGGAACACAATTTTTTGAGGTAAACAAAAAGCAAGAATTTAATCTTGATTTAATTTTATCAAATAATTATATCTGTCATTTCTTGGTCATGAAGAGACAGCTGATGCAGGAGCTGGGCTTTCGGAGCGTGTGCGACGGAGCGCAGGATTATGATCTGGTGCTGAGGGCGGTCAGCGGAATGATGGGAAAGGATAAGAGAAGAAATACCATTCAGGAGCTTCCCATTGCCCATGTGCCGGGAGTGCTTTATCACTGGAGATGCCATCAGGCTTCCACCGCAGAAAATCCGGACAGTAAGCAGTATGCCTATGATGCAGGGAAAAGAGCATTACAGGACTTCTTAAGGAGCAGGGAATGGAAGGGAACGGTACAGAGCCTGAAGCATCTGGGCTTTTACAGGATAGAATTCCAGCCGGATCTCATGACAAACCGTCCGGATGTGGCTGTGATCGGCGGAAGGCTTGTGAATGCAAAAAATATCATAACGGGCGGTATTTATGATGATGACGGGGTATGTCCCTATCTGGGACTTCACAGGGAATACAGCGGCCCCATGCACAGGGCAGTCCTGCGGCAGGAGGCTTATGCTGTGGATGTGAGGTGTATGCTGCTGTCCCCCAGGGCGGAAAAGATCATGGAGGAGCTGCTGGGACTTCCTTATCTGCGGGAGATCCAAAGCGGAAGATTTAACTGGCAGGACAGCCTGAATCAGGAAACAGATTATGTGGAGCTGAGCTTAAAATTCTGTGAGAAGATCAGACGACAGGGCATGAGGATCCTGTGGGATCCGCAGATGACGGAAAAGATCAAATAAAAGGAAAAGAACATGAACCCTCGGACGACAGTGGTAATCCCCAATTATAATGGAAAGAAATATCTGAAGGAGTGTATGGATTCTCTTAAAAGGAGCACCATACCCATAAAGATCATACTGGTAGATAACGGATCGGAGGATGGAAGCATAGCGTTTATGAAGGAAAACTATCCCCAGGTCAGGCTTTTGACCTTTCCGGAAAACAGGGGCTTTTCTGCGGCTGTCAATGCCGGGATCCGTGCGGCAGATACGGAGTATGTTCTGCTTTTAAACAATGATACCAGATCAGAGCCGGAGCTTGTGGCTGAACTGGAAAAAGCGTTGGATCAGGAGGAAAGGGCGCTCTGTGCAGGCGCCAAAATGGTCAGCATGTATCAGCCCCAGTATCTTGACGGCGCAGGAGATTATTACTGTGCTCTGGGATGGGCTTTTGCACGGGGAAAGGATCAGGACAGGAACCGCTTTGGGGAGCCTGACAGAACCTTTTCGGCCTGCGCAGGGGCAGCTCTTTACCGAAAGAGCCTGTTAGAGGAAATCGGCCTGTTTGATGAGGAACATTTTGCCTATCTGGAGGATGTGGATGTAGGCTATCGGGGAAACATTTACGGCTATCCCAGCAGATATGCGCCCTCGGCAGTGGTTTTTCATGCAGGCAGCGGCGTCAGCGGCTCAAGGCATAATAAATTTAAGGTGGAGCTTTCTGCCAGAAACAGTATTTATCTGATCTATAAGAATATGCCCTTTCTTCAGATGCTTCTGAACCTGCCTTTTTTGCTGGCAGGATATGGGGCAAAGCTTTTGTTTTTTTTAAGAAAGGGTCTGGGAGCCTCCTACCTGAAGGGACTTTTAGACGGTTTTGCCCTTTCTTTTTCGGCAAAGGGCAGACAGCACAAGGTCAGGTTCCGTGTTACGAGACTCGGAAACTATCTGTGGATCCAGGGACAGCTCTGGCTGAACATGATCCGCAGGCTGAAAGGGTAGGGGAGAACTGTCCCCTTGTGCTTTTGGCAATCTTATTGTAAAATATCTGCAGAAGGTAGCAGAAAATGATAAAGGACAATCAGAAATTTTTTAATAAAATGCACCTGGTAGTAGATGCCATCGTTGTTGCCATCTCCTACCTGCTTGCATGGTATATCAAATTCTGTACGGGACTTGCGGATACAGAACCGGGAGTAGGGGCACTCGATATGAAAACATATTTCAGCGCCCTTTATTTCCTTGTACCCGGTTATGTGTTTTTATATTACTTTTTTAACATGTACACGCCCAAGCGGGCCACAAGAAGAAAATATGAGATCGCAAACATCATAAAGGCCAATACCGTGGGGATCGTTCTGTTTATGGTAGGTCTGTTTATGATCAAGCAGCTTCATTTCTCCAGAGTGGTGCTGGGCTGTTTTTATGTGTTCAACATTATTTTTACCACGGCAAGCAGAACCATGATCAGAAACGCCCTGCAGTTTTTCAGGCGTAAGGGCTACAACTTAAAATATATGCTGCTGATCGGTTATTCCAGGGCGGCAGAGGAATATATTACCCGGATCAATGCCAATCCCCAGTGGGGATATGTGGTCAGGGGAATTCTGGATGACCGTATCCCCAGAGGAACCATTTACAAAGGGGTCAAGGTCGTAGGAAAGATCGAGAATATCAAGTATATCCTGCCGGAAAACAAGCTGGATGAAATTGCCATCACTTTGTCTCTGGATGATTATGACCATTTGGAGAGCATTGTGGATCTGTGTGAGAAATCCGGCGTGCATACGAAATTTATTCCGGATTACAATTCGCTGGTGCCGAGCCATCCTTATACAGAGGATCTGATGGGACTTCCGGTGATCAACATCCGCTATGTACCGCTTACCAATACCCTGAACTGGGTGGCAAAAAGAGCTGTGGATATTATCGGCTCGGCTCTTGGAATTTTGATCTCATCCCCCATTATGCTGGCGGAGGCCATTGCCATCAAGGCGACCAGCCCCGGCCCGGTGCTGTTTAAGCAGGAGCGTGTAGGAATGCACAGCAAGCCCTTTATGATGTACAAGTTCAGAACTATGGAGCTACAAAAGGAATCGGCGGAAAGGGAAGCCTGGACGGTCAAGGATGATCCCCGTGTGACCAAGGTAGGAAAGTTCCTGCGGAAAACCAGTCTGGACGAGCTGCCCCAGCTTTTTAACATTCTGGTAGGGGAGATGTCCCTGGTTGGGCCAAGGCCGGAAAGACCCCGTTTCGTGGAGCAGTTTAAGGAAGAGATCCCAAGGTATATGATCAAGCACCAGGTGCGTCCGGGACTGACAGGCTGGGCTCAGGTAAACGGCTACAGAGGGGATTCCTCCATCAGGAAGAGGATCGAATATGATCTGTTTTACATTGAAAACTGGACCATGTCATTTGACATTAAGATCATGCTCCTGACGATTTTTAAGGGTTTCATTAATAAAAATGCATATTAGGGGGAACAACTACAAATCTTAATCATATATTAAAATAGCTTTTCAGGGGTTGCCCCAAAACCTATTTTGTGAGAAAATATTACAATATGGATGGGCGAGTACAGAGGATAAGTCCCGTCAAAGCAAGTTGAAACGAAAAGGGAGAGAAAATAAGGCAATGACTACAACATCTAATAAAAAACCAGTCAGGAAAAAGCCGGTAAGGCATGAGGATGAAGTGCATGCAAGAAGCAGCCATACCCGCTCCGGGTCAGGGCACAGCTCATCAGGACACAGCACCCAAGGCCGCGGCTCCGTAAACCATAGTACCGGTGAAGTCAGAAACAAGAAGAAAAGACCGCCGGAAAGCGCAAAGGCCCGTTCCAAGAAAAAGAGAACGAAGATTCTGCTGTTTATTGTGGAGATTTTCGTCCTTTTATTGATGGTTGTTGTGTTATATGGCGTTTTAAAGACAGAAAAGGTTGGAAAGGTCGATATTCCGGAAGAGGATATTGTGATCAACCCTGAGGTAGAACAAAAGGAAGAAACGACCATGAAGGGATACCGGAATATAGCGCTGTTTGGCGTGGATTCCACTACCGGAGCCCTGACCAAGAATACCAGAAGCGATACCATTATGATCGCTTCCATTAATCTGGACAGCGGGGAATGCCGTCTGGTCAGCGTATACCGTGACACTTATCTGAACCTGAGTAATGATTCCTATAATAAATGTAATGCTGCCTATGCAAAGGGCGGCCCTATGCAGGCTATCAACATGCTGAATATGAACCTGGATCTGAATATTACAGACTTTGTAACCGTAGGATTTGCAGGCCTGAGCGATACCATCGACGCTTTAGGCGGAGTTATGATCGATGTGGATGATGCGGAGCTGCAGCATATCAACAATTATCAGCTTTGCATGGCACAGGATCTGAAGAGAGATTACACACCGGTTACCAGCACCGGGTATCAGCAGCTTGACGGATTACAGGCAACAGCTTACTGCCGTATCCGTTACACCAAGGGAGATGACTTTAAGAGAGCGGAGCGCCAGAGAGAGGTACTCATGGCGGTAGCGGACAAAGCAAAAACCGCTTCTCCTGCAACCTTAAATACCATTGCCAACAATGTATTTAATGAAATTTATACTTCACTTGATATTTCCGAGATCTTAGAGCTGCTGGGCGAGATCAGCAAGTATTCTATTGTGGATGAGGGCGGTTTCCCGGATGAAACCTACCGCGCAACCGGAACCATTGGCTCTAAGGCAAGCTGCGTCGTACCGGTAGACCTGACAGACAACGTAACCTGGCTGCATAAATTCCTGTTCCAGGATGATGCTTATATACCATCTGAGGAAGTAAAGTCCTACAGTGAAAAGATCAAAGCGGATACAAGCGGATATATCGGAAGCAAATAAAGATCGGAAAGAAAGGGCCAACCTTGGTTGGCCCTTTTTTAAACAGAAAAGATCTGAGGGAGAGTAAAGGAGAAGGGTATGGACAACATCAGGACAGATGTGATCATTCCGGTTTACAGGCCAACAGAAAAATTTCTGCGTTTGCTGGAAATGCTTGGCAGACAGACGCAGGCGGTGGAAAAGATCATTGTAGTGAATACGGAGAAAGCGCTTTGGGATGCATTTCCGGGTACCAAAGGGCTGCAGGACAGATATCCGGGGCTTACCGTATTTCATATTGCAAAACAGGAGTTTGATCACGCAGGCACAAGAAATTTCGGGGTACAGCAGTCGGAAAGCCCTTTTTTTGTGATGATGACGGATGATGCCATTCCAGCGGACACCCATTTGATCCAGCGGCTACTGAAGCCTTTTTCTGATGAAAAGGTGGGGATGTCCTATGCAAGACAGCTTCCCGCAGAGGACTGCGGCGTGATCGAAAGGTATACAAGAAAATTTAATTATCCGGAGTACAAGGTTACAAAGGCGAAGGAGGATCTTGACAGGCTGGGGATTAAGACGTTCTTTGCGTCCAATGTCTGTGCGGCTTACCGCAGAGAATATTTTGACAGGCTGGGAGGGTTTGAAGAACCAGCCATCTTTAATGAGGATATGATCTATGCCAGACATCTGATTGATGCAGGCTACAGCATTACCTATGCTGCCGATGCCTGTGTGGCACACTCCCATAATTACAGCGGCAGGCAGCAGTTTCACAGGAATTTTGATCTGGGAGTTTCCCATGCGCAGCATCCCGAGGTGTTTGGCGATATTTCGGCGCAGTCGGAGGGAATACGCCTTGTGAAGGAAACGGCAGGCTACCTGTGCCGGATTAAAAAGCCCTATCTGGTAGTGAAGCTGATCTGGCAGAGCGGCTGTAAGTATCTGGGGTATCTTTTAGGAAAGCGCTATCGGCAGCTTCCTCTTGCAATGGTAAAAAGATGTTCCATGAACAGAAATTATTTCCTGAAATAACAAAATTGACAAAAAGTTATCACAGATTAAACACAATTACCGGCTATACTGAGACACATAAACAGATAGAAAAAGCGGTTAAAGCCGCAAAGGATAGAGAAAAGAGGGTGTTGTGTTATGTATGAAAACGAATATCAGAATAATATGTATCATTATGAAACCGGCAGCGCTCCTTCAGGAAATGCGGGAAAAGCTCCGGACAAAAAGGAGAAGAAAGGAATGGGAGCCGGAAAGAAAATTGCCATTGCATTATGCTGCGGACTTTGCTTCGGTGTTTTTGCAGGAGTAGGCTTTGAAGCGGTCAGTACGGCAAGCAGCCTGATAAAGGGGGTAGCCGGTTCCGCAAAGGAAGCGGTCACGGAAACGGCACAGATCCCGGAAACCTTACAGGGCACGGAGGAAGCTTCAGGTCAGAGCGCAAAGGATGAGACAGCAAAGAAAGAGGACAGCTCTGCCGGAGCCACAGATGCGGTAACAACCCAGAATGTTACCACAGCAGTTACGGATGTGACAGGGGTGGTGAAGGAAGTAATGCCTTCAGTGGTATCCGTCAATAACAAGTATGTAGAGACCATGTCCTTCTTCGGCCAGTCCTACAGCAATGAGGCAGAGAGCAGAGGATCCGGTATTATCGTAGGACAAAATGACACAGAGCTTTTATTAGTATCGAATTACCATGTGGTAGCTTCTGCAGAAGAACTGACCGTCCAGTTTGTAGACGGGTCACAGGTACAGGCGCAGATCAAAGGAACGGATGCAGACAAGGATCTGGCAGTGATCGCCGTTCAGCTTTCCGATATCAGCAGTGATACCATGAGCCAGATCAAGATCGCTACACTGGGAGATTCCGACGCCCTTACCGTAGGAGAACCGGTGATCGCCATCGGAAATGCCCTGGGCTATGGACAGTCTGTAACCACAGGAGTTGTCAGCGCCCTGAACAGAGCCATTGCAGTGGACAGCAACGGAAACAGTACAGAAGCTGCAGCCGGACAGGACACCGAGATCAATACTTTTATCCAGACAGATGCAGCCATTAATCCCGGTAACTCAGGCGGTGCGCTTTTGAATATTAACGGAGAGGTCATTGGGATCAACTCCAATAAGATCGGCGGCAACAGTGTAGAAGGTATGGGATATGCAATTCCCATTTCAGATGCAAAGCCGATCATTGAAGATCTGATGACCAAACAGACCAAGCTGAAAGTCAGTGAAGAGAGCAAAGGATATCTTGGCATTACAGGTGTGGATGTTGCCGCAGAGTATTCCCAGATCTATGGAATTCCACAGGGCATTTATGTTTCCTCTGTTATAGAGGGAACGGCAGCAGCAAATGCAGGCCTTGTAAAGGGCGATATCATCACAGCGCTGAACGGAACGGAAATGACCACCATGGCAGAACTGAAGGATGAGCTTTCCTACTACGCAGCAGGAACAACCATTGAGCTGACCATCATGCAGGGAAGTCCTACAGGATACCAGAGCAAGACCGTCACGGTGACCCTGGGATCGCAGAATACAACTTCAGCACAATAAGATCAGACCTGATAAACTTACCGCCTTTCCTTCGGGAAGGGCGGTATTCTTTGTCTCCGGCCTTCATAAACTGGTAAAAAGGCGAGGAGGCCTTTCAATGAAAAGGAATTTCAAAAGAGTTTTAGGGTCTGCGGCAGCGGCGCTGCTGCTTCTGTGCTTTCTCGGAGGATGTGGAAAAGAACGTAATTCCTTAGAAAAGATCAAAGATCTGGAATTTACAGTGCTGGCGGAAGAAAATATCCCGGAAGAGCTGAAAAAGGTTATTGAAGAAAAGAAGGAAATGCCCTTTAAGCTGACCTATCAGGACAATGGATTTTTGTACATCTGCATTGGATATGGAAAACAGGAGGGCGGTGGCTACAGCATCACCGCAGATCAGCTCTATCTTACAGAAAATGCAATTTATGTGGATACCACCCTGATCGGGCCGGACCCGGCCGGGGAGGGAACAGAAAGAAAGAACGCGCCGTCCTGCCCCATGATCGTACTGAAAACAGAATTCATTGATAAGCCGGTGGTATTTGATTAACATCCCCTGCTTGCCGGAAGAGCCAGGTAAGCTCATAGGATACCGCAGATTTGAGAAAAGTCTGCGGTATTTTTGCGCCTGGCCCTCCCGCCGGAGGCGTTTCTTTGTATTGCTGCATTTTGGTTTGCGCGCTATAATAAAAAAAGTAACTGCTGGAAACGGATCGCAAAAAGGACAAAGAGGCAATGATGTATTTAAAAGGTGGCCAGATCATTGATCCTGTGGAGGAAGAGATCTACAGGGCAGATCTGGAAATAGAGGATGGAAGGATCAGAAAGATCCTGAAAGAGGGAGGACAGGCTCCGAAGGAAGCAGAGGTACTGGAGGTGCCCGGCCTTATGATCGCACCCGGACTGGTAGATACCCATGTACATTTCCGGGATCCGGGCTTTACTTACAAGGAAGATATTTTAACAGGAGCCAGAGCGGCTGCGGCAGGAGGCTTTACCCAGGTGGTGCTCATGGCAAATACAAAGCCCTGTGTAGACAGAAAGGAGACCCTTTCCTATGTGCTGGAGAAGGGGAAGCAGACCGGCATCAGAATTCATTCCTGTGCAACGGTTACAGTGGGAATGAAAGGCCAGGAACTGACAGATATGGAGGAGCTGGCAAGGGAAGGAGCCGTTGGCTTTACGGATGACGGTATTCCTCTTTTGCAGGAAGAGCTGGTGCGCAGGGCCATGGAAGAAGCGGCAAGGCTGCAAAGGCCCATCAGCTTTCATGAGGAGGATCCGGCGTTTATTACCAATAACGGCATTCATGCCGGAAAGGCAGCAGCCTTTTATGGAGTGAAGGGATCCCCCAGGGAAGCGGAGATCAGTCTGATAAAAAGGGATCTTCGGCTGGCGCTGGAAACCGGAGCGGAGGTAGTGATCCAGCATATCAGTACCAAGGAAGGAGTTGCCCTTGTGCGTGAGGCGAAGAAACAGGGCGCAAGGGTGCATGCGGAGGCCACGCCCCATCATTTTACCCTGACGGAGGAGGCGCTGATCGAAAAGGGCACGCTTGCCAAAATGAACCCACCCTTAAGGACGCAGGAGGATCGTCAGGCAATTTTGGAGGGGCTGCAGGATGGAACCATTGATCTGATCGCTACCGATCATGCACCTCACAGCAGAGAGGAAAAGGAAAAGAAGATCACGGAGGCGCCAAGCGGCATTATCGGGCTGGAAACGGCGCTTCCCCTTGGGATCAGGGAACTTGTGAAAAAAGGGTATCTTACGCTGCCAGGGCTGATCCGGAAAATGAGTACGGAGCCATGCCGCCTCTATGGATTAGAGGGAGGAAGGCTTATGGAGGGAAAGCCGGCCGATCTGGTGGTCTTTGATCCGGAGGAAACTTATCTGGTCGAGCATTTTTTATCCAAATCCGCGAATTCTCCCTTTATCGGGGAGGAGCTTCCGGGAGTGGTTCATGCCACTATCTGCGCAGGCAGACTCGTATATCACAGAAAATAAGCAGGAAAGGCGGTATCCTTTATGAGTACCAAACGAAAAGAAAAAGCCCGGGTGATCTCCCAGAACAGACTTGCCCCCGGGATTTATGACCTAAGGCTTTTCACGGAGATGGCAAAGGAAGCAGAAGCAGGGCAGTTTGTGGGAGTTTATACGAAAGATGCGTCAAAGCTCCTTCCAAGACCGATCAGTATCTGTGAGGCTGATAAGGAGCAGGGCGTGCTGCGGCTGGTTTACCGGATAGCGGGGGAGGGAACGGCTGAAATTTCCACCCTGCAGGAAGGACAGCAGGTAGAGCTGCTGGGGGTATTAGGAAGCGGCTTTCCGCTTTGCGAGGCGCAGGGAAAGCAGACAGTGTTAATGGGAGGCGGTATTGGAATTCCCCCCATGCTTGAGCTGGCAAAGGAATTAAAGGAAATGGGAACGGAGCCGGTGATCATTGCAGGGTACAGAGACGGGGAGCTTTTTTTGAAGGAAGATCTGGAGCGCTACGGAAAGGTTCTGGTGGCAACCGAGGACGGCAGTGTGGGAACCAAAGGAAATGTGCTTACCGTAGTGCAGGAGCAGAAGGTGAATGCAGAGGTGATCATGGCCTGCGGCCCCATGCCCATGCTTCGGGCCATTAAGAGCTATGCCGTCCAGCAGGGCATTAAGGCATATATTTCACTGGAAGAAAGAATGGCCTGCGGAGTAGGAGCCTGTCTTGGCTGCGTGTGCACAACCACCGCAAAGGATCCCCATTCTCATGTGAAGAATGCCAGGATCTGTACGGACGGGCCCGTGTTTGAGGCAAGGGAGGTGGACATCTGATGAATACAGAGATTACCATTGCAGGAGTAACCTTTCAAAATCCGGTAATGACAGCCTCGGGAACCTTTGGCTCCGGCATGGAATACGGAGAATTTGTAGATCTGAACAGGCTGGGGGCTGTGGTGACCAAGGGAGTTGCCAATGTACCCTGGGAGGGAAATAAGACCCCGAGAGTGGCCGAGGTATATGGGGGAATGCTCAATGCCATAGGGCTGCAAAATCCCGGCATTGATGTCTTTCTGGAAAGAGATATTCCTTTTTTAAAAAAGTTTGATACAAAGATCATTGTCAATGTCTGCGGAAAAACTGTTGAAGACTACCTGGAGGTAGTGGAGCGTCTGGGGGAGGCTCCGGTAGATATGCTGGAGATCAATGTATCCTGTCCCAACGTGAAGGAGGGCGCTATTGCCTTCGGACAAAAGGCAGACTGCCTGTACGATATTACCAAGCAGATAAAGCGGGTGGCAAAGCAGCCGGTGATCATGAAGCTGAGTCCCAATGTAACGGATATAGGGGAAATGGCCAGAGCGGCAGAGGCGGCCGGTGCAGACGGCGTTTCGCTGATCAATACCCTTACCGGAATGAAGATCGATATTCATAAAAGGCGTTTTGTCCTTGCAAATAAAACAGGCGGCATGTCCGGTCCTGCCATTAAGCCCGTTGCGGTCCGCATGGTTTATCAGGCGGCTCATGCGGTTAAGATCCCTGTGATCGGCATGGGAGGCATTGCCACAGCAGAGGATGCCATTGAATTTTTACTGGCAGGAGCAAGCGCCGTGGCAGTGGGAGCCATGAATTTTGTAAATCCCTATGCGACCATTGAGATCATAGAGGGGATCGAAGCATATATGAAGCAATATGGCATAAAGGATCTGTCAGAACTGATCGGGGCAGTGGAAGAATAAACAGGCACACATTCCCCATGAATAAAATACCTTTCTGCGGCATAGATTACAGTAAGATGCGCAGGGAGGTATTTTTGTGTGGAACTGATGAAACAGGATATACATATGGATTGCCGCAAATGCAGGGCATCCATGCAGATCGCGTTGGAGGACGACGTCAATATTTCAGATTCCAGGCCGGATGCGGCAAAGCTGATTTTGGATAGAGGAAATGTGGTGGTCTCTGAAATAAAGGTTACAGAGGATCATGTGAATGTAAAGGGCGCTCTGGAATTTCACATTTTATATTTAAGCGACCAGGTGCAGGAAGAGAGCGGGCGGGGCGAGCTTGCCCAGATGGAGGGGAAGATCCCCTTTGAAGAAAATCTTTTCATGGAGGGCGTTACCGGTACAGATACGGTGAACGTTGCCTGGGAGATAGAGGATCTGAGCACCGGGCTGATCAATTCCAGAAAGCTCAGCGTGCAGGCGCTTGTCAACCTGGAGCTGTACTGCGAGGAAGTGCGGGATGAGGAAATTGCAGTGGATCTGTGCAGCCAGGAGCCTGTGGAGTTCCGGAAAAGAAATCTTCAGGTGGCGTCCACAAAGGTCTGCAAGAAGGATCTTTTCAGGATCAAGGAGGAAGTGGAAATACCGGGAAGCTTTCCTAATATCCTGTCCCTGATCTGGACAGAGATCACCCTCGGGACCATTGAATATAAAGTCCTCGAGGATAAGATTTCCATTCAGGGAGAGCTGCGGGCGTTCTTTGTATACCGGGCGGAAGGGGAAGAGGAGATCTGTCATTATGAGACAACACTGCCTTTTTCGGGAAGTCTGGAATGTGAAGGCTGCCGGGAGGGAATGGTGCCGGAGATCTGCTGCGTTTCTCAAAGCCGTGAGGTAGAGGTGAGGCCGGATTTTGACGGAGAAGAGCGTGTGATCACGTTTGAGCAGTGTCTGGAGCTTTCCATCTGCGTTTATGAGGAGGAAAGCATTGATATTCTTTCAGATGTATACGGTGTGTTAAAGGAAGTATCCGTAAAAGAGCGGAATGCCGATTTCATGAGGCTGCTGCAGAGGTGCAGCGGAAAAACAAAGCTTTCCGGGCACTTTGAAGAGGAATCGGAAAAGACAGTGATCCACAAGATCCTCCACACCGGAAATACGTTGGTCCTGCAGGAAAAAAAGCAGGTGGAAAACGGAATAGAGATTACCGGCGTGCTGGAGCTTCAGGTGTTTTATGAATGCAGCAGCGAGGGAGACCGGTATGGAGTGATCCGCTGCAGCCTGCCCTTCCAGTATCTTCTTGAGACAGAGGGGCTTTCCGGAGAGTGTGAATATCCTGTTATGGCCTGTGTGGATCAGATCACGGTTGCGATCATTGACAGCAGGGAGATCGATGTCAAGGCAGTGCTTTATTTTAAGGCCAACGTCTATCAGAAATGGCAGGAAAGAATTGTGGAGCAGATCCAGGTGCAGCCTGCCGATATGGAAAAGATGGCAGCGCTTCCCGGGATTGCCGTGTACATGGTGCGGGATGGAGAAAGCCTTTGGGATATCGGAAAGCGGTATTATGTACCGGTATCAGCCCTCAGACAGACAAACGGTCTTTCAGAGGATGAGGTAAAGGCAGGGGATAAGATCCTGATCGTAAGAGGGTTTTAAGAAAAGAAAAAGGGCGTGTGAAAAACGAAGGCTTTCACACGCTCCTTTATTGTGTACACAAATTTCAATTACTGTTCTGCTTCCTGCGCAGCCTTTGCTGCCAGATCGTCAAAGCCCTTCATAACAGCGTCATAGGTCTTCTGAGAAATCTCGGGAAGCTTTCCGCCCCAGGTCTTCTCAGCCTGCTCGTAGCCCTTCTTGAAGGCAGCGCGCATATCTTCGATCTTATCAGGATCACCGCCTGTCAGTGCAGTGGCAAAATCCAGAATTCTCTGAGAGGTCTGGGAAACACCCCAGTAACCGTCCTCGGCAATATCAGCCTGTGCCTGAGCCTTTGTTGCAGGATCTACAGTGAAATCACCGCTTGCAAGTACCTTCCAGATATCGTTTGCATTGTTGAAGGTCTTGCCCTGCTTGGTCAGCATCTGCTCTACAAGGCTCTTAAACTGTGCGTTTCTAGCATCAGCATCAGCCTTAAGCTTTGCAACCAGGTTGGTGTCGGTCTTGTAGGTCTTCTTGGAAGAAGCAGTCTTGCTTTCCTTTGAAGGCTCGTAGACAACGCCTGTCTCGTTCTCAGTCTTGGGCTGCTGTACATTTTCCTGTTTGGTTTCGGTGCTCTTAGGAGCGGCAGTATAGCTGCTATAGGCCTCTGATGCACCTGTAATTCCGTTTACACTCATGATGAACCCTCCTTGGTCTTCAGATTATTTTATGTTTCACTATTATTATCGGCAGAGAAGGTAAAAAATTTAGGGAAAAATCGGCCTGATCCAAAAGAAAAGGCTTATAAATGGATCAGCAGATTGACAAGGGGGATCTTGCCGATCAGATAGGATAAGATGCCGGAAAGGACAAGCAAAAGGCCCCACAGCGCCACAGCGCCTGAAACTGCAGAAGGAACAAAGACGACGTTAATTCCCGCAAGCAAAACGGGATGCAGGATATAGATCCCCATGGTCAAAGTGGCAAAGGAGGTGATAAGCGCCCTGGTTTTTTCCCTGGCAAGAGGAAGCCGCAGCAAAAAGAGAAATGTAACGGTGTACCAGGCAATAGAGGTAAGATTATCATAAAACAAATCTGCCAGACGGCTGTGTACCAGATAAAGCCCTACCTTTTTAATACAGAAATTGTTAAGGACGGCAAGAAGAATAACGGCAAGGCCATGGCTCCACAGGGGCAGCCGAAGCTTTTTGGAGACCTGCAGGTCGGCGCAAAGCGCACCGAATAAATAGTAAAAAAGCCAGGTCCACAGACGCAGGGTCTGAGGAACATACATCTGAATGCTATAGCCCCTGTACATGGAAAGCATGCTGATAGAAATGCACAAAACCATGAAAAAGCCACAGGTTATAAGAAGCGCAGGCTTTTTGCGATGCAGCAGTCTGTGTAAAAGAGGGGCAAGCAGGTCAAGGATCATGAAAGAGCCAAGGAACCAGAAATGCCATAAATATCCCTGCTGAAAAAGGCTTTTTGCGCACAAGGACAGGGGATTTACCAGTTTGTGACGAAACAGAAGAACCGGCAGCATGATCAGGAGATTCCAGCACAGAACCACCCGGAGAAGAGCGCCGATCTTACGAAGGGCATAGGAGCAGGAAAGAGAGTCCTTAGAGAACATGAGATAGCCGTTTACCATAAAAAAAAGCGGAACGCTGATACCGCAAAGATAATAAATGGTATAATGAACCATGCCTACACTGTGAAGGCCCACAACGCCGATGCAGGCAAGGCATTTGATCAGATCAAGATTTACATTTCTCGTGTTCATAAAGGAAGTTCCTTTCCTCTGCAAAAGTAAGTATTCTTTCCAGATTATAGCATTTTACCTTTCTGCCGGGAAATGCAAAGAACAGACAAAATTGCAGAAAGGTCATTGTACAATATGTCGGAAACAGCAGTCATATAATGGAAGCGGCATGGACACACTAGAAGAAAAAAGAAAAAGGAGCGGTTATGATGGAACAGAAGGAACGAACCGAAAAGCTGAAAGCGTTTTTGGACAGGCTGAACAAAGGAGAAGAACTGGAAAGGGTAAGGGAAGATTTCGTAAAGGAGTTCAGCCAGGTGGATGCCACAGAGATCATGGAGGCAGAACAGCAGATGCTGTCTGAGGGAACGCCCCTTGAGGAGGTACAGAAGCTGTGCGACGTGCATGCGGCGCTTTTCCGGGCTGCGGTGCCTGATGCAGAAGAGGCGGCGGATCCTTCCCTTCTCAGAAAACAAAGGGCGGAAAAAACAAAGGAGCTGACAGAAACTACAGGTCACCCTCTTTCCGCTTTTCACAGGGAAAATCAGGCGCTTGAAAAACTCATTGAAAAAGCAAAGACCTGGAAGGAGGAAAAGGATATCGACAGGGAGGCGCTGGAAGCCCTGCAGAAGATTGCCGGACATTATGCCAGAAAAGGGGATCTGCTTTACCCGGTGCTTAAGGTGGGATATGGCGTATCGGGGCCTTCTGATGTGATGTGGACTACAGATGATGAGATCAGGGACGCCCTTTCCGCTCTTTTAAAAAGGAAGGACCGCGGCAGGGAATGGTTTGCAGAGTTCAGGGATGTGATGAACAGGGCAGAGGATATGATCTACAAGGAAGAAAACATTCTGTTTCCCAACTGCGCCTCTTATTTTACGAAGGAGGAATGGATGGGGATCTATCATGACGCGAAGGATTATCCGGGCTGCTTTGGGGTAGAGCCTGAAAAATGGGAGGAGGCAGAAAAGCAGGACAGAAAAAGGACAGAGGAGGCAGCGGACGGAAGAATTAAAATGCAGGGAGGCGAAATGACCGTAAAGCAGCTCAGCGCCCTTTTAAATACCCTGCCCTTTGAGGTCACGTTTGTGGATGAACAGGGCAAAAACCGGTACTTTAATGAAGGGCATAAGGTGTTTAAGCGTCCGGCCATGGCCCTTGGAAGAGAGGTTTATTCCTGCCATCCTCCCAAGATCGAAAAAATGGTAAAAAGGATCATAGGAGAATTTAAGGCAGGAACCATGGACGAGGTTCCGGTATGGATGGAAAAAAACGGGCGGACAATGCTGGTGAAATATATGGCTGTACGGGACCGGGAGGGAAATTACCTGGGAACGCTGGAGCTGGTACAGGATATGGAATTTGCCAAAGAGCATTTTAACAGCCGTTGACAGCAGGAGCCGGATTGTATTAAAATGAATACAATCTTGTGTATAATGTATACAATTCCAAAGAGGCTGATCTTCCACGCAAATGCAGTGGAACCAGGAGAAAACGGAGAGAAGATTGAAAATGAGTGCGATCATAAGAAAGGCTTATGCGAAGATCAATCTGGGACTGGATGTGATCGGGCGCAGGCCAAACGGCTATCACGAAGTGAAAATGGTGATGCAGACAGTGGATCTGTATGATGAGCTGACCTTTGAAAAAAGTGAGGATCAGGAGATTTCACTGACCGTGGGGGATGCAGAGCTGCCTGCGGGAGCAGATAATCTGATCTGTAAGGCGGCAGAGCTGATCCGAAGGGAAAAGCAGCTTACGGATGGAGTAAAGATCACCCTGAAAAAGAGGATCCCTATTGCTGCCGGCATGGCAGGGGGAAGCACGGATGCAGCAGCGGTTTTTCATGCTTTTAACGAATTGTTTGGGCTGCATATGAGCCTTAGGGAAATGATGGAGCTTGGCGTTTCGATCGGGGCAGACGTACCCTACTGCATTATGGGAGGTACAGCGCTTTCTGAGGGGATCGGCGAGATCTTAACGCCTCTTCCGGCGCCGCCTGCCTGCACCTTACTGATCGCCAAGCCGCAGATCGGGATCTCCACCAAGTATGTGTATGAGCAGATCGATAAAAAGCCTATATGTGAGCATCCGGATATTGACGGGATGGTACAGGCGATCAGGGACGGCAGCTTAAGCGGGATCACAGAGCGGATGGGAAATCTGCTTGAAACGGTCAGTGCCAAAGAGTATCCTGTGATCACCAGGATCGAGGAGATCATGAAGCTTGGCGGCGCTGAAAATGCGCTGATGAGCGGAAGCGGCCCTACGGTCTTTGGCATTTATACCGCAAAAGAAAAAGCGGAGAAGGCGGCAGAGCAGCTCCGAAAGGAACAGATTGCAGATCAGATCTTTGTAACCGGATTTTATAATCACCTTTGACAAAACGAAGGAGGAATGAATGGAAGAAAACTTACAGATAGAAATGAATGATTTGCTGCCCCTTCGTGATGTGGTGTTTCACACCCTGCGGAGAGCGATCCTTACGGGACAGCTAAAGCCCGGTGAGCGGTTGATGGAGGTTCATCTAGCAAATAAGCTTGGAGTGAGCAGGACGCCGATCCGGGAAGCGATCCGGAAGCTGGAGCTGGAAGGGCTTGTGACCATGATCCCCAGACGGGGAGCGGAGGTAGCCCAGATCACAGAAAAGAGCTTAAAGGATGTACTGGAAGTGAGAAGGGCGCTGGATGTGCTCAGCGTGGAGCTTGCCTGTGAACGGATCACAAAGGAGGAAATGGAAGAGCTTTACCGGGCATGCCAGGAGTTTGAAAAGGCTGCCAGGGAAAAGGAGCCTTCCGTGATCGCCCAGGCGGATGTGAGGCTTCACGATATTATCGTGGATGCAACCCGGAACCAGAGATTAAAACAGCTTGTAAATAATTTGTCGGAGCAGATGTACCGCTACCGGTTTGTCTATATCCAGGAGGCGAACCAGTATGAAAACCTGATCGAAGAGCATAGAGAGGTTTATGAGAGCATTGTAGAAAGGAACAAGGAGCGCGCAGCCAGGGCAGCCAGACTGCACATTGATAATCAGGAGCTTTCCATTCTGCGTCAGCTTCGTCTGGAAAAGTCAGGGACACTGCATAAATAAGCTTTATCAGGGCTACACTTTTATCAAATGAAAAATCGGAAGGAAATTTTGATAAAGGTGAAGAAAAAAAGAGCAGCAAAAATAACAGAGGCGGCGATCCTTCTCATGGGAACCTTGGGATTTTGGGGCTTTGTTTATCCCGAGCTTTCCATGACGGAAACGGTTACCATAGAAGAAACCCAGAAGGAAGAATCATTTTGGGAACGGCTCGGGAAGGAAGGAGTTGTTTCCGGAGATGTCCGTATAAAAAGCCGTCTGCTTGAATATGTATATGAAGGTAAGGGAAAAGAAGGAACCCAAAGGGATAGAAAACATGATCAATAAAAATGCACCAATAGGAGTATTTGATTCGGGAGTAGGCGGGCTGACCGTGGCAAGGGAAATTATGCGGCAGATCCCGGGAGAAAGGATTGTTTATTTCGGAGATACGGCCAGAGTGCCCTATGGAAGCAAATCCAAGGAAACGGTCACAAGATTTTCCAGGCAGATCGTCCGCTTTCTGCAGTCCAAGGAAGTAAAGGCGATCGTGATCGCCTGTAATACAGCAAGCGCTTATGCGCTGGAGGAGATCGAGCAGGAAATCGATATTCCCATCATAGGAGTGGTAAAGCCGGGGGCCAAGGTGGCGGCGGAGGCAACCAGGAACGGCAAGGTGGGTGTGATCGCAACAGAGGGAACCATTGGAAGCCACATTTATTCCAGATACATAAATGAGATCTCACCGGAGGCAAAGGTTATCGGAAAAGCATGTCCGCTGTTTGTGCCTCTTGTGGAGGAGGGATTATGGCAGGATCCTGTGACCGATGAAATTGCCAAGCGCTATCTTACGGAACTGATTGATATAGGGATTGATACCCTGATTTTGGGGTGCACCCATTATCCCCTGATAAGATCCACCGTGGGAAGGATCATGGGCGAAGGGGTTACCCTGGTCAATCCGGCCTATGAGACAGCAAGGGAATTAAAGGAGCTGCTCACAGAGAAGGAGCTTTTGAATGACGAGGAGCCGGAGCTTGGAGACAACCGCTATCAGTTTTACGTCAGCGATGCGGCGGAAAAGTTTAAAACCTTTGCAAATTCGATTATCAAATATGGAATTCTTTCGGCGAAGATCATCAATATAGAGCAGTATTAAAAGCAGATGAGCTTATGCCGGGAAGGAAAGAGAGAACATGACGAAAGATATTTTTTTGTCCTTAAAGGGACTTCAGTTTGGAGTAAATGAACAGACGGAAGAACTGGAAACCATTACTCCGGCAGATTATTATCTGCGCAACGGCAGTCACTATGTTGTTTATGATGAACTGTTAGAAGGCTGTGAGGAAACGATCAAAAACATGATCAAATTCAAGGATTCCAGCCTGGAGGTCATAAAGAGGGGAAGCATGAATGTACATATGATCTTTGAGGAAAATAAGAAGAATATTACAACCTATGCTACGCCCTACGGAAATATCCTGATCGGCATTGATACCGGAACGATCAGGATCGACGAGCAGGAGGACCGCATCAGCGTGGAGGTGGATTATACACTGGAAGCAAATTATCAGTACCTGGCAGACTGCCAGATCAGGATGAACCTTCTGCCAAGAAAGGAAGAAATTAAATTATTAGAGCATTAAAAAAGGATGCCGGCTGCGGCATCCTTTTATACTTTATTTTACAGGTTTTGCTCCGGCTTTTTCCTGCGCCTTTTCCAGGGCCTGCTTGAAAAAGCCCTTTTTCTTCTGGGGAGCTACAGGAGCCTTGCCGTGGAGTCCCTTTACGTCAGTGATGTAGATACCGCTGACAACGGCTTTGACTTCCTTCTTAACCGGTACGGAGTCAAAAATCTTTTCATCGCAGACAAGGGAAAGGATCTGAGGCCCTACCTTTGCCTTTACGATGGGAAGCTTGGAACCCCGCATGAGCTTGGGAGTCTGATCGATGACTACCTGGGGAAGACCGGCTTCCTTCATTTTCATGCGCTTCTTATCAATAATCAGCATGGAAACAGTCTGCTTCATGGCCTCTACCTGGGCCTGCTGTTCCTCCTGACGCTTCTGAGCCTTTTTTCCAAGGAAATATAAAACAACCAGTGCAACTACAAGAATTGCAAGAATGACTAACAAAACGATCGCTAATTTACTCACTAGAAACCTCCCTGCCGCTTTGTGATTTCCTTATTTTCTGGTAGCGGCGATGCAAAAAATATTTTAGCATCCTTTGGAAGAATAGGCAAGGGATTATAGGAATAAGGATTAAATATTTCTTAAATAGCGCATTAAGCCTTTTATCGGAGGCTGTTTTATGGTATAAATGAGAAAGAAAATAAAGAAAAACAAAAAGGGAAATGGAGAAAAAAATGAAGAAAAAAATAATGGCAGCAGCTCTTTGCATGCTGACCTTAACTGTATTTACCGCCTGCGGAAAGAAGGACACCAGCGACCTGGTTTATATGAAGGACTTCGATCCGGAGAAGTTTGTGACCCTTGGAGATTACCAGAATGTGGAGATCGCCTTGGACGAGCCTTCCGTCAGCGAGGAATATCTGGAGGGCTATGTGGAGTACCTGCTCCAGAACGATCCGGTTTATGTGCCGGTTACGGGAAGGGCGGCCCAGATGGGGGACACCGCTAACATTGATTTTGAAGGAAAGCTTGACGGCGTTGCCTTTGAGGGAGGAACCGCGAAGGGGACGGAACTGACACTGGGCTCAGGCCGTTTTATTGAAGGATTTGAGGACGGCGTTGTGGGAATGGAGATCGGCGAGACCAAGGATCTCAATTTAACATTCCCGGATCCCTATGATAACAATCCGGATCTTGCCGGAAAGGAAGTTGTGTTTACGGTAACCTTAAATGGCCTCAGCACCAAGGAAACACCGGAGCTTACAGATGACTATGTAAAGAGCCTTGAGATGGAGGGCCTTACAAATGTAGAGGAATACAGGCAGTATGTTTATGACATCCTGATGGAACAGCAGCAGTCAAACTATGATAGCGATAAGCAGAACCTTGCAGTGGAAGAACTGGTTAAGGCATGCGGCTTTGAAGAGGTGCCGGAGGGAATGCTGAACCGTATGAGCGACACCCTGACAAAAAGCATTACTTCCTATGCCCAGATGTATGGAATGGAAATCGGGGATTATGTGGCAAGCACCTATGGCGGGACAGCAGAGGATTATGAGGCAACCTTACGGGAGCAGGCAAGGCTTATGGCACAGAGATACCTGATGCTTGCGGCAGTGGCTTCCAGGGAAGGACTTACCGTTTCTGATGAAGAGTTAAACGCCCAGCTGGAAAGCGATGCGTCTTCCTACGGCTATGACGGCGTGGATTCTTATGTAGAACAGAGCGGGCTGGATAAGGAGGCATACAGAGAATATATGCTGATCCAGAAAGCGATGGAATACCTGACAGAGCATGTGAAGGTAGTGGCACAGACACAAGAGTAACAGATTTGACGGGGATAAAAAGGGATGCGGAAGGGAAAAGGACTTCTTAGGCTGATCGCAGTGGGGATGTCATGGAGCATGCTCCTTGCGGCGCCGATACCGGTCTTTGCAACGAGCACGAAGGTATCGGAGCTGGAAAAGCAAAAAGAAGAGCTGGAACAACAGAAGAAAGATGCTGATGCAAAAAAGAAGCAGGAACAGCAGAATTATCAAAACGCATCCGGCAAGGTAAGCTCCATCCAGTCTGATGTGGATGCAATTTCTGATGAGATTGATGAGATCGATGAATCCTTAGTTGAGACCATTGCCAGCGTAGAGATCATCAGGGATGAGGTATCCCAAAAGGAAGACCAGATCAAAACCACCACAGAGGAACTGCAGAAAGCGCAGGAAACGGAGCAGGAGCAATATGCAGCCATGAAGCTCCGGGTCAAATTCATGTATGAAAAGGGTGACAGCACCTACCTGCAGCTTTTGCTGGAGAGCCAGAACTTCGGCGAAATGGTCAATAAGGTTGAATATGTGGAAAAGCTGTATGACTATGACCGAAAGCTTTTGGAGGAATATATTGCCGCAAGACAGGCAGTAGAGGCTCTGAAAAATCAGCTTGAGGACGAAAAGGCCGAGCTGGAAGCGCAGCAGCATGAGCTGGAGGAAGAGCAGAAAAGCCTGGAAGAAATCCTGACGGAGAAAAAGGCAACCTACGATAATTATGAGGTGCAGCTTGCACAGGCAAAGCAGGAAGCCGCTGTATATAAAGCAAACATCAAAAAGCAGAATGATGAGATCAAGAGACTGGAAGCCGCATCTGCAGCAAAGCAGTCAGAGATCGATGCAGCCAAACAGGCAGAGGAGGAAGCAAGAAGGGCACAGGAGCTGGCCCTGCAGAAGCAGGCGGAAAGCTCCGGCACGGGAGAAGGACAGCAGACCTCTTCTTCGGGCAGCAGCAGCGCCTCTTATGCTTCGGCATCCAGCTATTCCGGTTCCGGCAGCAAGGGACAGCAGATTGCAAATTATGCCTGCCAGTTTATAGGAAACCCCTATGTGCCGGGAGGAACCAGCCTTACAGAGGGAGCGGACTGCTCCGGCTTTGTATGGAGGGTATATAAGGATTTCGGATACAGCGTGCCCAGAACCTCCTACTCCCTCAGAAGCTATGGAACGGGGGTATCCTATTCGGAAGCACAGCCGGGTGATGTGGTATGCTATGCGGGACATGTGGGGATCTATATCGGAAACGGGCAGATCGTACACGCCAGTACGCAGAGAACCGGAATTAAGATTACAACGGCAACCTACAAGGAAATTCTGTCGGTACGCCGGATCGTTTAAAAAAGATTTTGTGGCGCAGGACGTCTGTAGAATGGAGAGGAATATGTCAGATTTTGAAGAAAAGGACGACCAGGAATTAACGGATAAGACAAAAGAGGAAACAAAGGAAAGCCAAACGGAAAATAACGGACAGAAGGATCAGGATTACGAGGATGTGTGTTTTATCTGCAGAAGACCGGAGAGCAAGGCAGGGAAAATGTTCAAGCTGCCCAACAATATTACGGTCTGCAATGACTGCATGCACAGAACCATGGACGCAGTCAGCCAGTTTGATTATCAGGGAATGCTGAATAATCCGTCCCTGATGGACGATCTGAATAAAAATATGCAGGGGCAGGGATTTCCCAACATCCGTTTTGTCAATCTGACGGATCTGCAGGGTGAAGGCGGAATTCCCAACAAACAGAAGATCAAGAAGAAAAAGCCCAAAGAGGAACAGGAACCGGTTCTGGATATTAAAAATATTCCACCGCCGCATAAGATCAAAGCCCAGCTTGACGATTATGTGATCGGGCAGGAGCATGCAAAGAAGGTAATTTCGGTTGCGGTGTACAATCATTACAAGCGTGTGGCTACGGGAACCATGGACGATATCGAGATCGAAAAGTCTAACATGCTGATGATCGGGCCTACGGGCTGCGGAAAAACCTATCTGGTGAAAACACTTGCAAGACTTCTGGATGTGCCCCTTGCCATAGCGGATGCAACCTCCCTTACCGAGGCAGGTTATATCGGGGATGATATTGAAAGCGTGCTTTCCAAGCTGCTGGCGGCAGCAGACAATGATACCGAAAAGGCAGAGCGCGGGATCGTCTTTATTGATGAGATCGATAAGATCGCCAAGAAAAAGAATACCACAAGCAGGGACGTCAGCGGAGAGAGCGTGCAGCAGGGATTGCTGAGGCTTCTGGAAGGGGCGGATGTGGAGGTGCCGGTAGGGGCAGGCAGCAAGAACGCCATGGTGCCGCTGACCACTATCAATACCAGAAATATCCTGTTTATCTGCGGAGGCGCTTTCCCGGATCTGGAAGAGATCATAAAGCAGAGGCTGAAAAAACAGACATCTATCGGATACGGAGCAGAGCTGAAGGATCACTATGATAAGGAAAAGAATATCATAAGCAGGGTAACGGTGGATGATCTGAAAAAATTCGGCATGATCCCGGAATTCCTAGGAAGACTGCCTATTATCTATACGCTGGATGCGCTGGATAAGTCCATGCTCATTAAGATCTTAAAGGAGCCCAAGAACGCTATCCTGAAACAATATCAAAAGCTCCTGGAGCTGGATGAGGTCAAGCTGAACTTTGACGAAGGGGCATTGGAGGCCATTGCGGAAAAGGCCATGAAGAAGGATACCGGTGCCAGAGCGCTGCGTGCGATCATTGAGGATTTCATGCTGGACATCATGTATGAAATTCCAAAGGATGATAATATCGGCAGGGTGACGATCACCAGGGAATACATTGAAGGAACCGGTGGGCCGCTGATCGAGATCAGAGGAGAAGGCGAAAAGCCAAAAGCCATCGAAAGCAGGCAGGAGCCCGCAGAGGAAAAAGAATAAGAAAGACAGGAGGGAAGCTCACAGACCGGTGGGCTTCCTTTTTTAACGCCGGCCCTCAGGAGACAAAAGAGGAAGGGAGCATATAATGGTAAAAAACAATGGATGCAGGTTATGACAGACAGGGAAAAGATCCTATCAGATGATTATTATGATCTGATTGTAGACTTTAATTATCCTTCCGGGGTCAGTCCGGTGGAGGATTTTGCAGTGCAGCCGATCACCGGGGAAATCAGTATTATCTATGCAAACCGCAGCCAGGTGATCCCCATGAATGTCAGTGACTACACTTATCCGGTGATCCCCATGCTTTACGGACTGATGCCGGGAACACAGGGTAACAGCAGAGGCTTTGATCCCACGCCGTTAATCAGGAGCGGGATCACAAGAGTGCAGGCACAGCCCCTTAACCTTACCGGAAGAGGTGTGGTTCTTGGCTTTGTGGATACCGGGATCAGATATGAGGAACCGGTGTTTCGGAGGGAGGACGGATCCACCAGGATCCTGGGGATCTGGGATCAGACGATCCAGACAGGAGAGCCGCCGCAGGGGATTTTGTACGGAACAGAATATAAAAGGGAACAGATCGATCTGGCGCTCCAAAGTGAAAATCCCAGAGAGATCGTTCCAAGCTATGATGAGAACGGACATGGTACGGAGATCGCCAGCGTGGCGGCAGGAAGCGTTCTGGGAAACGGACTGCAGTTTGTAGGGGCAGCCCCGGATGCAGAGATCGTGGTGGTAAAGCTCCGGCAGGCAAAGCCCCATTTAAAGGAATTTTATCAGGTACCCCAGGGGGCGGCGGCTTATGCGGAAAGTGACCTTCTGGTAGCGCTGAAATATCTGGAAAGCTATGCCATCTCCCTGGTAAGGCCTCTTGTGATCTGCTTTGGCCTGGGAACAAACCTTGGAGATCATGAGGGACATTCGGTTCTGGCCGATTATATGAACCGCATTGCCACCATGAGGAGCCGGGTGATCATTGCCTGTGGAGGGGATCAGGGAAACAGCGCCCATCATTATATTGGAAGCTCCGCGGAAGGACTGACGGAAACCGTGGACAATGTGGAGATCCGGGTAGGAAATAATGTAGGCGGTTTTACGGGAGAACTATGGGGAAGCGTTTCTGCCAACCATGCGATTGCCATCAGGGCTCCCGGAGGCGAGGTCACCCCGCGGGCAGACTTTAAGGGACAGGGAAGTCAGGAATTCCGGTTTATCTTTGAAAGAACCCGGATCCAGGTGGATCATGTGCTGGTGGAGCAAAGCTCGGGGGAGGAGCTGATCTTCTTTCGCTTTCTGGATCCTACGCCGGGGATCTGGACGATCCAGGTGTATATCAGCGGAGGAAGGGTTTCAGAAAGCACCTTTCATGTATGGCTGCCTCTTTCCGATTTTTTGCAGAGGGAGGTGTATTTCCTGCGGCCTTCTCCTTATACCACGCTGACAGAGCCCTCCAACGCAGGAGATATTATTACGGTTACCAGCTATGACGACCGCAATGACAGCTTCTATGCGGAATCGGGAAGGGGATATACCAGACTTGGCAGGATCAAACCCGACATCTGTGCGCCGGGAGTGGGGGTCAGCACCATCTTAGGGAACAGAACAGCAACGGGGATCTCGGCGGCAATGACTGCAGGCGCCGCCGCCCAGTTTTTGCAGTGGGCGGTTGTAGAGGGAAACAGAAGCTTTGTAGAAACCAGAGAGCTGAAAAATTATTTGATCAGAGGGGCAAGAAGAAGCAATGATCTTTCCTATCCCAACCGGGAATGGGGCTATGGGGCCCTAGACATTGCAGGAACCTTTGCGGTGCTGGCAGGAGTGTAAGCTGATCTCCTTATTGATAAAGATAATCAATTCAACAGCATAAATCCTATTGACTTTGTAGGGATTTATGGTCTATTACTTATGTAGGAAGAATAAACAGAACAAAGCGTGCGCAGAAATGAGGATAAAGATGGAAAAGAATACATTATTACAAATTCAGGGACTGCATGTAAGTGTTGAAGACAAGGAGATCCTGCATGGGATCGATCTTACCATAAACCGGGATGAGACCCATGTGCTGATGGGGCCGAACGGTACAGGAAAATCCACTCTCGGCTATGCGATCACCGGAAATCCCGCTTATCAGGTTACAGAGGGAGAGATCTGGTTCCGGGGAGAAAGGTTAAACGACATGCCGGTAAATGAAAGGGCAAAAAAGGGGATCTTTTTGTCCTTTCAAAATCCCCTGGAGGTGCCTGGCGTAACGCTGAGCGCCTTTATCAGAAGCGCCCTTGAACAGAAGAGCGGAAGCCGTATCAGATTGTGGGATTTCAAAAAAAGACTGGGTGAGATGATGAAGCTTCTGGATATGGATGAGTCCTATGCAGAGAGGGATCTGAACGTAGGCTTTTCCGGCGGAGAAAAGAAAAAGGCGGAGATCCTGCAGATGCTGATGCTTGAGCCGGAGCTTGCCATTTTGGACGAAACGGACTCAGGTCTGGATGTGGATGCGGTCAGAACGGTTTCAGCCGGTGTAAAGCTGTTCCGGGAACGGGTGCACGGCTCCCTTCTGATCATTACTCACAGCACCAGGATCCTGGAGACGCTTACCGTGGACAAGGCTCATGTAATGGAAAACGGCGTGATCACCAGAAACGGCGGAGCAGAGCTTGTGGAGGAGATCAACAAAAACGGATTCGGAAAGGAATCAGAGAGGCGTGCGTGAGAATGAAGGAAAAGAGTGTGATAGAGGATATCGACCGCAGCATCTATGATATCCGTGATCAGGAAAATGATGCATATCGTATGGAAAGCGGGCTGACACCGCAGATCATCGAAAAGCTTTCCAGAGAAAAGGAAGACCCTGCCTGGATGCAGCAGTTCCGGCTGCAGTCTTTGCAGATCTATCAGGAAATGCCGGTGCCGAACTGGGGGCCTTCTCTGGAGGGACTGGATATTGACCATATTGCCACCTATGTGCGGCCCAACACCAACATGAAAAATGACTGGAAAAATGTGCCCCAGGATATTAAGGATACCTTTGAAAGACTGGGGATCCCCCAGGCAGAAAGAAAGTCTCTTGCCGGGGTAGGGGCACAGTATGATTCCGAGCTTGTTTATCACAATGTGCGGCAGGAGGTTGCCGCAGAGGGCGTGGTTTACCTGGATATGGAAAGCGCCATGAAGGGGGAATATGCCGACATGGTGAGAAAGTATTTTATGAAGCTGGTGCCGCCCCATGACCATAAGTTTGCGGCTCTTCACGGAGCGGTCTGGTCGGGAGGCTCTTTTGTGTATGTGCCAAAGGGAGTGCATCTTTCCATTCCCCTGCAGTCTTATTTCCGGTTAAATGCCAAGGGTGCAGGACAGTTTGAGCATACGCTGATCATTGTAGATGAAGGCGCAAGCCTGCATTTTATAGAGGGCTGCTCAGCTCCTAAGTATAATGTGGCAAACCTGCATGCAGGCTGTGTGGAGCTTTATGTGAAGAAAAATGCCAGTCTCCGCTATTCCACCATAGAAAACTGGTCCAAAAATATGTACAACCTGAATACCAAGCGGGCATTAGTGGAGGAGGGCGGAACCATAGAATGGATTTCCGGTTCCTTTGGCTCTCATGTGGGCTGTCTGTATCCCATGAGCATCTTAAAAGGGGATAATTCCAAAATGGAGTTTACCGGTGTGACCTTTGCAGGAGCAGGTCAAAATCTGGATACAGGGGCAAAGGTGGTGCATGTGGGAAAGAACACAAGCTCCTTTATGGATACCCGTTCCATCAGTAAAAGCGGAGGGATCAGTACCTTCCGGAGCAGCGTAGTGGTAGAAAAAAGCGCAAAAGGCACAAAGTCCTCGGTTTCCTGCCAGTCACTGATGCTGGATTCGGATTCCCGCTCGGATACCATTCCCGCTATGGAGATCCATACGAAGGATGCGGCCATCGGCCATGAAGCAAAGATTGGAAGCATCAGCGGGGACGCCATCTTTTACCTGATGAGCAGAGGGATGACGGAGGAAGAGGCCAGGGCCCTGATCGTCAGCGGCTTTGCAGATAATGTGTCCAAGGAACTGCCATTGGAGTATGCAGTGGAAATGAACAATTTGATCCAGCTTGAGATGAAAGGCAGTATTGGCTGAAAGGGAGGAAGGGAGCATGAAGGAAAATTTAAGGATAAACCGGCTGCCAGTACCGACCTGGAACCGGCTGCAGGTAAATGACGCCAGTGTGGAATGGGACAGTGAGGAAGCAGCGCAGAAGGAAGAAAGAATTGCTGCTGCAAGCGGAGAAGATAAAAAATTCCACCTGACCATAACGGATCAGGGAGATTACAGCAGCAAAAAAGTGACGGTGCGGGCAGAAAAGAACAGCAGCATAACCATATATGAGGTCTGCAGGGCTGCAAGGCCGCTGCGCGCAGAGCTTTTGCTGGAAGCCCTGGAAGGAGCGGATATCACTCTTTACCAGCTTCTGACCCCTTTGACCCGGACGAAGCTTTTGCACAGGGTAAGCGGAAGCTGTGGGGAAAACAGCCAGATCAGACTGGTAACGGTGATGTTAGGAGAAGGAGATATTTACTGTGATCATGGTGTGGAGCTTTTGGGAGACCACAGCAGCCTGAAGGTTCAGGCAGCCTATCTGGGAAAAGGAAACCAGCTTCTGGATTATAATATGACGGCGGATCACTATGGGAAAAATACGGAAAGTGAAATAAAGGCGGCAGGAGCCCTTAAGGATGCTGCAAAGAAGACCTTCCGTGGCACCATCGACTTTAAAAAGGGCGCTTCTGACTCTGTAGGAAGTGAAAATGAAACCGTACTGATGCTAAGTGATGAAGCAGTCAATAAGACCGTGCCTTTAATCCTCTGTGCAGAGGAGTCTGTGGAAGGCTCCCATGGGGCGACCATCGGAGAGCTGGATGATGAGACATTGTTTTATTTTGAAAGCAGAGGGATCAAAAGAGAGGAAGCGGAAAAGATCCTTTCAAACGCTGCCATCAAAAGGATCATGGGACTTTGCGGCGATCCTGAATTTGCAGGGCAGATCCGTGAGCTGCTGGCAGAGGAAGACGAGGAGGAGGAAAATGGAACAGAAGGATTATAAAAAGGATTTTCCCCTGTTTTCAAACTGCAGGGTCACTTATCTGGATAATGCGGCTACCGCCCAGAGGCCGGTAAGCGTTCTGGAGGCAGAAAGGAAATTCTACGAAAATTATAATGCCAACCCGCTGCGGGGGTTATATCCTTTAAGCGTAGAGGCTACCAGGGAGTATGAGGACGCCAGGGAGGCGGTATGCGGACTGCTTGGGGCAGGGTCGGCAAGAGAGATCATTTTTACCAGAAATACCACAGAGAGCCTGAACCTTGTGGCTTACAGCTACGGACTTTCCAACCTGAAACAGGGTGACGAGATCCTGGTATCTGTAATGGAGCATCACAGTAATCTTCTGCCATGGCAGATGGTGGCCAAAAAGACCGGCGCCAGTCTGCGGTTTATGGAATGTGAAATGGATGGAAGCCTGGATCTTTCAAAGGTGGAAAAGCTCATAACAGATAAGACCAGACTGGTAGCGGTCACGCAGCTTTCCAATGTGCTTGGACGGGAGTATCCCATCCGTCAGATTGCGGAAATGGCACACCGGAAAAATGCGGTGGTGGTAGTGGACGGTGCGCAGAGCGCCCCTCATGTTCCCGTGGATGTGGCTGCTCTTGGGGCAGACTTTTTTGCCTTTTCCGGGCATAAGCTGTATGGGCCCATGGGGATCGGCGTGCTCTATGGAAAACAGGAGCTGTTAGAGGAAATGCCGCCCTTTCTTACCGGAGGGGAAATGATAGAATCGGTGACCAGGCAGGATGCAGTGTATGCCGAGCTTCCCCATAAATTTGAGGCGGGAACCGTAAACGCCGCCGGGGCAGCAGGGCTTAAGGCAGCCATTTCCTATCTGCAGGGCGTAGGATTTGAGACCATCAGGCAGCGGGAGCAGCAGCTCACAGAATATACTATGGATAGAATGAAGGAAATGCCGGGAATTCATATTCTTGGCTCGGAAAATGCCGCAGAGCATCACGGGATCATCACCTTTCTGGTGGATCAGGTGCATCCCCATGACGTCAGCGAGATCTTAGCGTCAAATGGGATTGCAGTGCGGGCGGGACACCACTGTGCGCAGCCCCTTTTAAATCATCTGGGATACCGCTCTACCACAAGGGTCAGCTTTGCTTTTTATAATACCAGGGAAGATGCAGACTGCTTTTTGGAGAGCCTGCAAACCATCAGGGAGCGAATGGGATATGGAAAATAGGAATTTTTACAATGAGATCTTAACAGAGCATAATATGCGTCCGGAATTTAAGCACGACCTTGCAGATGCAGATATTGTATTAGAAGGAGTAAATCCAAGCTGCGGCGACGAGATCAAGCTGAAGCTGAAGCTTCAGGGGGATGTGATTGCAGATGCCGCCTTTGTAGGGGATGGCTGTGCCATTTCCCAGGCGTCTACAGACATTATGATCGGCATGATCCTGGGGCAGAAAAAGGAAGAGGCCCTCAGACTGTGCGACACCTTTATGAAGATGATCAGAGGACAGGCAACAGCGGAGGAAGTGGAAAGCCTGGAGGAGGCTTCGGCACTGCAGGATATTGCCCACATGCCGGCGCGGGTCAAATGTGCCATGCTGGGGTGGAGAACTCTTTCGGAAGCATTAAAGGGAGAAAAGAAGGAGTAGGAAATCCCTGATCACCATAGGGAAAAGTAGGAAAAACAACTTGTACAAATGGAAATACAAGTAGTAAAATACTTGTGTAAGCGAAAGGTTTTTCCCTACGGAAGGATCCCTATGAAAAATAAAATAACCCTGAAACAAAAGCTGATCATTTATTCTGCCGGTATGCTATTGCTTGCGCTTAGCATACAGGCTATTTTTAATTACCTGAATTCTTCGAAGCTTATTGTGGAGCAGGTGGAGGCTTCCAGCAACAAATCCCTGAAAAATATGCAGGAGGAAATCTACTCATATATCAATGGCATCAATTTTAGCAGAAAAGAATGGAGAGACAAGATTGAAAAATAAAATTTTTCAATCGCGGGATTTGTGTCTGCGCGCACTTGACACAAACTCGGTATGTGCAAAAAGTGTGCGCAGAAATGAGGAAAAAAATGGACAAAAACAAATTTGCAGTTACGCCGCCTATGGGCTGGAACAGCTATGATTACTATGATACCACAGTCAACGAGCAGCAGGTAAAAGATAACGCTGATTTTCTTGCTGCGAATTTGAAGCAGTATGGATGGGAGTATGTGGTTGTGGATATTGAGTGGTATTCCAACGACGCAGGCACGCAAAGAAAAGAATTTCAGTATATTCCCTTCGGAGATGATGAAATCGACCAGTGGGGAAGATTTCAGCCCAGTCCGCACAGATTTCCTTCCTCTGCTGACGGAAGCGGTTTTACCGGGCTGGCGGAGTATGTGCACGGACTTGGCCTTAAGTTTGGCATCCACATCATGAGGGGAATACCGAGGGTGGCAGCGGAACGCCATCTTCCGGTTTACGGAACGGAGTACACTGCTGACATGGTGGCAGACCCTTCCTCCATCTGCGGATGGAATCCGGATATGTATGGTGTGAGAAATACGCAGGCAGGGCAGGCATATTATGATGGGCTGATTGCCATGTATGCCTCCTGGGGAGTGGATTTTATAAAATGCGATGATATCTGCGACAGCTGGATGTATCCGGATGACCGTTTTTCAGGATGGCATGAGACGGAAATGCTTTACAAGGCAATCCAGAAAACAAACCGCCCTATAGTGCTCAGCTTATCTCCGGGGCCTGCTCATGTAGACAGGGCATGGCAGTACTGTAAATATGCCAATATGTGGCGTATAACGGATGATTTCTGGGATAACTGGGAGCTGCTTAAGAATATGTTCTGGCGCTGTGAACTGTGGCAGGATCATGTGAAGGAGGGCTGTTACCCGGATTGCGACATGCTCCCTCTTGGAAAGGTAGGAGGCGGTTTTGGTCACGGAGAATGGGACTGCCGTTTTACGAAAGAAGAGCAGAAAACCATGATGACATTATGGTGTATGTTCCGCTCTCCGCTCATGGCAGGAGCAGAACTGACCAAGATGGATGATTTTACCATGTCGTTGCTTACAAACCGTGAGCTGCTCAGCCTTCTTGGAGAGGATTTCAGGGGAAAACAGCTTTACCGTACGGAGGAAGAGGCTGCCTGGGAAAGTCAAAACGCCAAAACAGGAAAACGATATGTAGCGCTGTTTAATTTAAGCGATGAAGAACGTGAAATGCAATTTGACCTGAAGGAAATGGAAGGAGAGAAGAAGTTTTCTCAAATTCGTGAAGTATGGAGCGGAGAGGAAATGCAGGTTTCCGAAGGAAAAATTTCGATAAAAATACCTGCCCACGGAACAAAACTGTTTGGACTTTTATAAATGGGGGTTAGCAAAATTTTCATATAATCCTGGACTGCAGATACTGCTTGATTTTGGAGCGGCATCTGCAGTCTGCTTTTGCGAAAAGAAAAATAGCTTTCTTTTTGCATAAAATTACGTTATAATTAATACTATATTATTTTAGAATAATATAAAGGATAGAGACTTAAGGAGGCACATATGCTGCATATTAAATCGCTTGATGAAGGACTTGAGCTTTTCAAAACGCTTGGATCCAGTGTGCGTATTGACATTATAAAGATTTTGATGAAGAACTCCCACATGAATATGAACGAGCTGGCTTCGGAGCTGAATATTACCAACGGTGCCCTGACCAGTCATATTAAAAAGCTGGAGGACTGTGGAATTGTAAACATTACAATTGAGTCAGAGGGGCATGGCAACCAGAAAATATGCTCGGTCTGCCTCGACAAAATACTGATCGATCTTGAGCCGCCGGAAAAGCCTCAGAATACTTATTTTACCAACATTAAAATTGGACATTACACAAACTATGAGGTATATCCCACCTGTGGCCTGGCTTCGGCAACGGCCCTGATCGGGGAAGTGGATGATCCGCGCTATTTTACCCATCCCGACCGCTACAATGCCGACATCCTCTGGTTTACAAAGGGATATGTAGAATATGCGATTCCCAATTTTATCCCATCCCAGCAAAAGATCGACCAGATTTCCATTTCTGCGGAGCTCGGAAGTGAAGCGCCGGGAATCAATGAGATCTGGCCGTCAGATGTTTCCTTTTATTTGAATGATGTTTTTATCGGCAGTTGGACAAGCCCGGGAGATTTTGGGGAAACAAAGGGGATCTTTACGCCGGGCTGGTGGTATCCGAACTGGAATCAGTATGGAATGCTGAAGCTTCTGGTGATTAACAATAAGGGAACCTTTATTGACGGGTTGCAGATGTCGGATGTGAGTATCAAGGATCTGAACCTGACAGATCGAAGCGCTATCAGGTTCAGACTTGCCGTTAATGATGATGCGGAGCATGTGGGCGGTTTGACGATCTATGGAAAGAATTTCGGAAATTATAATCAGAATATTGATGTGAAGATCAATTACAGCCCTCTTGCAGAGTAATATAAGGAAGCCGGATAACCGGCTCCGGGAACGAAGGAGCGGTTTTTGCTTACAGCTTCTGCCCACATTCTGAGCAGAAGGCGCTTCCTTCCGTAACAGGAGCTCCGCAGTTCGGACATGTGTTGTTGAGCCTTGTTCCGCAATGATTGCAGAATTTGGAGCCTGCGGAAATCTGCCCCTTGCATTTAGGACAAATGACCATTCCACTTGCGACGGCGGGGCCGGCGCTGTTTACCACGACAGTTTTTCCACCGGACATAATGCAGCTCTCAATTACCTGGAAGATTTCAGCAGGAAGTTTCTGTTGTTTAAAGGCTCCCATTCCCGCTGTTATTGCCAGAGGCCATGCGAGGAACAGACCTACGGCTCCGGCGCCGATTTTATCTGACCACTGCCCTTCGCCAACCGTGACATTCAGCTGATTTCCGACCACTGTGAGCTGGACGCTGATTGCCAGCCGCATTCCGGTTAAGGTTTTCCAGCCGTCCTTGGGCTGGCTTGCCTGCATGGTATAACCGTCTGTTGTTTTGGTGCTTTGAACCTCCATGCCTTTTTCTGTTTGAAAAAAATTGCCAAGCCGTGAAACGATGGTTTGTACATCTGTGCCGCTTAACATGAAAACTCTTGATTCAGACATTTTTATCCTCATTTCTGCGCACGCTTTTTGCGCATGCCGAGTTTGTGTCAAGTGCGCGAAGACACAAATCTCGCGATTGAAAAATTTTACTTCTCAATCTTTGCCCTCCCGGTGCATACGAATGCTGCCGATACTTTAATCATATTTTTTTTATAACATAGCAGAGAGCGCAAATGAATACGATTTCCGAAATGTCAATAGACATTTCGGAAATCGTACGTTTAGGGGATTATGAAAAGGTTGTGTAGCAGCAAAGTGTTGTTATTCTATGATAAACTGACTCATAGACTGTTCAAGATCCATTGCTTCCGAGTTCAGTTCTTTTACCGTTCCGGCTAATATGTCAATTTCTGCCGTTTTTTCCGTTACCATTTGAGCTACGTTTTTAACGGAGTCTGAAATTTGATCGGACAGCGTATTGATCGTTCCGATGGACTGACTGATAATGGACTTTCCATCCTGCATATTGTCGACTTTCTCTTTTATGGATTCCAAAATTTGTACCAGATCCGTGACACCGTTGTTGATTGCATCAAAGGTGGAAACTGTTTCGTGCAGCATAGCCGTTTGTTCATGAAGAAATGTTTCTGTGCGCTCCGCTGATTCGGATGCAATGCTGTTGCTTTGCTGGATGCCTCCGACAATTTCACGGACATGAGTGCCGGCACTCATAGACTGTTCTGCCAGTTTCCTGATTTCTTCTGCAACCACGGAAAAGCCTCTTCCCGCTTCACCGGCTCTGGCAGCTTCAATGGAAGCGTTGAGAGATAACAGGTTTGTCTGGGAAGCAATGCTTTCTATGGTGCTTATGATCTCCACAATTCTGCCGGACTGTGCGTTTGCCTGCCGGATCCCTTCAAGAAGCTGTTCCGCAGTTTCTGCGGTTTCGTTTGATTTTATGCTTAATTTATCAATTCCTGTTTTGCCTGTAAGCACAGAAGAGAGGGCAGTCTGAATCGTCTGGGTCATGCTTTCGGAAGCGCAATATACTGCATTGATTTCGTCTGAAAAATCCTCCATTTTGTTTACGCAGAGCTTGGTCTGAGCAGCCTGGTCGGAGGTGTTTTCTGTTACCGTCTGCATGGAAAGAAGAACAGATTGCATGGATGCTTCAATATTGGTTGTAAGCTCAGAGGCCTGACCAGAGAGCTGCGTTACTTTCTTTCCGAATTTTTTGTTGTTTGCCATTAGGCTTCTGATGCCGGATAGCATGCTGGTAATTCCATCTGCAAGTTTTCCAAATTCATCGTTTCGATTCAGATGTACGTTTTCTGTCAGCTTACCCTGTGAAATCCTGGTAAGGCAGCCGCAGATTGTATTCAGGGCATTTCCGATCCCCTTTGAAAACCACAGTGCGCTTACGGCTGCAAGGATAACCGCAAGCAGTACCATTAATATTGTGGTATTTCGGATAACGCTCAGTTCCTTCAGGATTGTTTTTTCAGGAACGAGGGCGCAGATCTTCATACCGGTTTTGCCGATCGGAGAGCTGACAAAAAGCTGTTTTTTTCCACCTGTGGTCACATAGGAGGCTTCCACTTTCTTCTTTGAACTGTTTTGGTAAAAATCTTTGCCGGCAAAAGCGGGAGTATCGGAAACAACCCTTTTAAAAAGCTGCTTTTTGGAGGAAGAGGTTTCCTGCATTAGAAATTCCCTTCCGTCTTCTGTTACTATACCACGGATACTTCCGTCACCAAGCTCCATAACGCCCAGCAGGTTCTCAATATAATTTTGATCTACATCAATTACCAGAAAGCCGGAGTTGTTTTTCAGCTTATAGTGCATCAGAAAGGAAAAGGCATAAGCATCTGAAGAAACGCCCAGCTGTTTGTCGATAAAGTCATGAACACCCTTCCACGAATTGGATGTTTTTTTGCCGTTCATGGACTGCCCCTCGGAAGTATCCATATAGGACAGATACATTCCCTCAGGAAACCCTTTTACGTTGGATACAATGCTCTTTCCTTTTTCGGCAAAAACAGAATATCCACCAATGTAGGGAGAAGTGCTTTTGGCAGAAACAAGAGCATCATTGATTTTGTTTGCAAGCTGTGTGGCTTCTACGCTTCCTTTCTGTGCCATATCATTGTAATAGGTATTGAAATCATCACTGAGATAAACCTCAACGGCCGTATTGGAAATGGACTGGCAGATAAGTTCAACGGAAGTACTCGTAGAAGAGGCGGCGCTTATAACTGTATTTTCGTATTTCTGCATAATGGCAGCTGCTGCCATTTTATAGGAAAGACAGCCAAGGATGATCATCATCAGAATAAATGCAGAAAACAGGAAAAGCAGGGAGCTTGTGATCCTTTTTTCTCTTTTTTCCTTTTTGCTGCGAACAGCTGGTTTCCTTTTCAGAAGTTTATAATTCAAAAACAGGTTTCCCTTTTTCATTCCATGTAACCTCCAGCATCATTGCGTGACGATTGGGATTGTAAAGAGGATTTCCCTCAATTTTTGTTTCTGTTCTTGCGTGGAAGACCATAATGGAATTCCCATTTTCGTCAACCGTAAAGCAATTATGACCGGGGCCGTAAATACCAAGAGCCTCGTTAGTAGCAAGAACAGGCATGCGTTCCTTGTGCCAGTTTTCCGGATCCAGAAGATCGTCGTTTTCGTCAACGGAAAGCATACCGAGACAGTAGTGGATACCGGTATCGCTGGCGGAATAGGTCAGGTAGATCTTTCCGTTCTTTTTCAAAATGGCCGGCCCTTCGTTTACCCAATAGCCGTATCGCTCCCAGTCATAATCAGGTGTGGTTAACAGAACCTGCACAGTCTCAAGCCTGGTGGGAGAGGCCATTCCGGAAATATATAGATTGGAGATCTGCTTGCCGACACCTACTTTTTCTGCCCAGATATAATAATATTTTCCTTTGTTTTCCAGTATGGTGGCATCAAGAGAAAAGGCCTGAAAAGAAAAATCATCGCCTTCGGCCGGCTGTATCATGCCTTTTTCGACCCAGGTACCGGTAAGGGGATCCTCATCAGCACATTCCAGAATGTAGGGGCGGATGTGCCAGGGGCTTTCTGCATTTCCGGCTGCAAAATAGATGTACCACTTGTTTTCCAGGTAGTGCAGCTCGGGAGCCCATATGTGGGCGCCCATAGGGCCGCTTGCATGCTTTTTCCAGATGACGGTTTCGGCAGAGGTGGAAAGCCCGTTCAAGCTATGGGATTTTCGCAGCACAATGCTGTCATAGGCGGGCACGCTTGCCGTAAAATAGTAGGTTCCATCGGAATGCCGATATACATAAGGATCTGCTCTCTGCATAATCCACGGATTTTTTGCGTTACAATTTCTGATCATATTTCAAAACTCCTTTTACAATTCTTCTTTTGAGGCCTCTTTCCAGAAGTCATCATACCTTTCGTCCATGTGATTCATAAATGCACGATAGAAAAAGAATGACTGGATATAAGAGAGCAAGGCAAATCCAAGAAACAGCATGATGCTGTTTGCAATCAATGATTTCAGATTGATATAGAAAATAAACCCGGTAAAAGCCGCTACAATTGCCGTGCAGGGAAAGTATCCAAGGGCGAAACGTGCTGCATTTCTGACTAGCTCGGGAGTACTTGCTTCAAATTTTGCAAATACGGGAAACAGCCAAAGCATCCATAAATACAGGAAAAAGCATAGGATAAGGCTGATCAGCAGCATAGCCTCCGCAAACGGGGTACCGACTTTCATCCAGAACAAAATATCAAAGGTTAAAAGTCCTACGGCTAAAAGGATGCATATCCATAGGGGAGTGATCTGCCGGAAGTTCTGCTTAAAGCTTTGAAAAAAGCGCTTTGCCACATAGCCGTCTCCACAGCGGATCGAGGTGATGCATACATAGTACATTGCTGCAGTTGCAGCTCCTGCGGTAATGACAGGGAGGGAGCATAAAATCCATAAGAAATTCAGCAGGATGAGATCTGTGGCTTTATTTAAAAAGGCAATTACTGGGGAATCAGACATTTTGCCACCTCGCTTATTTAATTCCGCTGATTGCAACAGACTCAATGATCATACGCTGGAAACAGAAGAACAGGATGATAGTTGGAATCATTGCAATAACGGAGGCTGCCATAATCAGGGCGTAATCGCACTGAATGGAATAATAGGTATTAAAGGAGCGGATTACAACCTGAAGCGTCCAGGTCTTTTCACTCCTTAAGAAAATAGTCGGGGCAAGATAATCATTCCAGATTCCCATAAACCAGAGAGTGAGCTGGGTTCCGATAGCGCCCTTCATAAGGGGAAGAAAGATCTGCCAGAAGGTTCTGAAATACCCACAGCCGTCCAGCTTGGCGGCATCCATCAGGTCATTGGGAATACTGGTTAAATTCTGCCTCAGGAAAAAGATCATGCTGATATTTCCGAAGCATGCAGGAATGATCAGCGGCAGTAAGGAATCTGTCCAGTGCATTTTGGTGAACATGACATACTGCGGGATCATAATAACGGCAAAGGGGATCATGATCGTTGCAAGCAGCAGCATGAAAATTCCATTTTTACCGCGAAAGTTCATTTTTGCAAAGGCAAAGGCTGCCAAGGCGGAGGTAAAGCCGCCGATGGTAAGCACAGGGATTTCCACCTTGATCGTATTTAAGATACCAGAAATGAAATTCCCCTTTTTCAAAACCTCTGCATATTTACCAAAAACCCACGGATCCGGAATGACAGTGAGCTGGCCGGACAGATATTGGTTTTTGGTCATAAAGGACGTCATTATCATATAGAAAAAAGGAAAAACCATGGAAATTGCGCCGATGGACAGCAGAAGGAAGACTATGATATTTATGGCTTTTTCTTTTCTGGAAATAACCTCTGAGGACATAAGATCTTTTTTGCTCATTTTTTAGCCTCCTAATCAATGGTTTTAACCCATTTGTTTTGACCGATAAAATTCAGTAACGTAATAAAGAAGATAATAATTGCCAGGATAACTGCGATTGCACTGGCGTAACCAAGCTGGTAGCTTTCAAAGGCTTTCTGATATAAATAGAAAACAATTGTTGCTGCGCTGTAGCCGATACCGCCATTTCCGGAAGGCGTCATGACCTGAACCTCAACGAAGACCTGGAAGCCGCCGATCAGGGTAGTGATCAGAATGTAAAAGGTAACGGGAGAGAGCAGCGGAATGGTGATTTTGGTAAATTTCTGAAAGCCGTTTGCACCATCCACCATTGCGGCCTCATAATAGGATCTGGGAATGTTCTGCAGACCTGCAAGGTAAAGGATAATGGAGGTTCCAAGACCCTTCCATACCATGAAGATGATCATGGACACCTTAATGAGGGTTTCGTCCCCCAGCCAGTTGGGGCCATGTTTTCCGGTCAAGGCCTTGATGATTACGTTCAACAGGCCGTAATCATAGTTATAAACCCATGCCCACAAGATGGAAACGGCAACAAGCGAGGAAATGACGGGAATGTAATACATGGTGCGAAGAACCTTTACGCCTGGAATCTTGCGGTTCATTCCCATAGCACAGAGCAGGCCCAGGATCATTCCGATAGGAATTCCAATCAGATAGATGGTGGTAGTGCCAAGGGTCTGCCAGAATTTTGGATCCTTGAAAAGCTTTATGTAATTGTCAAATCCGCAGAAACGATCTAACATGCCGGCAATTCCTTTGGCTCCGGTCCAGGTCGTCAGGGAAGTGAGAAACGCAAAAATGATGGGGTACAGCATAAACAGTGCAAAGCCGATAAGCGGTGCGGCAACAAACAGGTATGCCCACCTTTCCTCACGCCTTGCCATTGTAGATAATTTTACCTTTACCCTTTTACCTTCTTGTGGTTGATTCATGGTAACACCTCTCTTATTAAAAAAAGGGGGGTCACAGCCCCCCCCTCTTTAGCAATTAATTACTGTCCATTTGCTTCGGCTTTTAATGCATTTGCATTATCCAATGCTTCCTGCATAGCGGGCTGTACCTCTGCACAATATTCAGCAGCTGTCTTTTCCCCTGTCAGTACATATTCGTAACCGCCACTGAGGAATGCGGTCCACCAGTCAGAATTGTAGGTGTAGTTGGTTTCTACAAAAATTCCTTCATACTTGTCAGTTCCCTCAATGTAATTGAAGATTACTTCAACATTATCACCATAAGGAATAGTGCCGTCAGCAATTCTGTCTTTGAAATCACCCTTGGCATAGCTCATGGTATTGGGGATCTGAAGGGATGCACCGGTTGTTTCGCCGGAAAGAACTCTTTGGCCTTCAAGATCTGTGGAGAATAAAGTGATCAGTGCGGCAGCGGCTTCCGGATATTCGGTATCTGCGGAAACGGCAAAGCCTACAGAACCGTTACGGGTCATGGAAACGCCGGTCTTACCTACAGGCCATCCACACAGACCCCACTCATAGGGGAAGGTGTTTTTGTCCATAAATGCTCCTACATCCCAGGTACCGCAGGCGTAGAAACCGATCTGGCCGTCTAACCATCTCTGATATCCGCCAAGTGCAGTGTCCTGCTCAACAGTAGGGGTAACATTGTACTTGCAGGTTAAGTCTGCAAAATACTGGAAAGCGTCAATGAATTCCTGCTGCCCGTCAATGACAACCAGGGTTTGATCCTCGTTCAGGAAATGACCTCCATTCGTATAAATGAAGGCGTCAAGAGCCCACTGAAGAGCGTTTGCACAGCCCCACTGGTCGATCTCACCATCTCCGTCCTTATCCATGGTCAGCTTCTTGCAAACATCAACAAACTCTTCCCATGTGTAGGGATTTTCAGGATCGGGATATTCCAGCCCGGCTTCATCAAATAAGGTTTTGTTGTATGCAAATGCAAAGGTAGACAAATCCTTGGGCAGACAGTAAAGGGAACCGGCGCCTGCCTCTTTGCCGTCATAACGATAAGCGGTTGTGATGGCAGGCCATAAATCGGAGACTGTTTCCTCAGGAACATATTCATCCAAGGGAAGCAGATAACCGTCATCTACGTTACTTGCAACGGCTTCCGGCCCTACATAGAAGATGTCAGGCATATCGTCTGCAGCCTTATATGCCATAAGCTTCTGGGCATATTCGTCTGATGTGGTTACCTCGAAGGTAACATTGGCATTGGTACTTTCCATGAATTTATCGATCAGGGACTGATAAACAGCCTTCTCATGATCCTGTGCAAAGATGAAAACGGTAAGATCGGCATCGCTGTAATCTCCCTCAACGCCTACGTTCTCGGTAGCGCTTTCATCTACGGTGATCTGTGCGCCGATACTTTCGGTTGTTTCTTCGCCACTTTCGGCTGCTTCGGAAGTATCCGTTTCGGCTGTCTCTGCGGTGTCTGCGGAAGCGTCTTCAGAGCTGCCGCAGCCGGCCAGCATGGAAAGGGAAAGTGTGGCTGCAAGTAATAAACTGACAATTTTCTTTTTCATTACATCCTCCTTTATCACAAATTACTGTGTTGAATAATTTTAATGTTCACAGAAAAATAGACTATTTTAGATTTTGAACACTAACCGGTATTGTGAACAAAATTTAAAACAATAAATTGTGTAATATGTACACTGAAGCTAAATTTCTGTAAATTTTATATACATATAGTACAATGAAAACCATACTCTGTCAATACATATTTTAAATATATCTAAAATAGTTTTGATTTTAAATAAAAATGTAAAATATACAAGAAAACTGCAAGCGTTAAAGGTACATTACGCCCCAGAGAGTTTCGTTGTTACTGCCCACTCCTGCAAAGCATCTGACAGGATTTCCGGCTTCATCGGCCATGTCACATAAAATGCCTTTATAGTCTACTTCGTCCAGTGTGATTGTCATATAATAGGAGCCATCCTCAAAGGAGTAGGATCCGCTGGTTTCATTCTCAAGGCTGAGCATGCCGTTCTCTAATATGCATTCCCGGGGTTCGTGGATCTTGGAGCTGATTTCGGTTCCATGATTCAGCAGATACCACCTTCCCTCCAGATCCCCACTGTGGTAGCTGCCAGTTTTGATTTCTTCACCGGCTGTGGCAAAGGGGAGGGCAACGGGCCAGCCATCCTGGTTATAAGCCATCTGATGGACCCGGGGTTCATGGTATTCTGTACCGCCGTCAAAGCGTGTATGATAAACCAGATAGAGCTTTTGATCCTCTGACTGAAGGACAGAGCAGTGTCCGGGAGCCATATAAGCTGTTTTAAGGCTGGGCAGGATATAATTTCCCATCATTTTGACACCGCGTTTCTGGTGGAGATCGGAGCTTTTTAGTGTATTGCCGGCTGCGTCCAGAAATTCACCATCCGGTGTTTTGGAGCGGAAGCACCGGATCTGGTAGCCGCCCTCCCGGGTCAGTTCGCCATAGGAAACCAGCAGGTAATACATATCCTGGTCTTTGTCATAATACATATAGGGCCCTTCGCAGGACATGTGATTTCCGGAAATCAGATGCTTTCCAAAGTAGGGATCGGTTCCGGTTGCTTCATCAGCCTGCGGATGAACCGGATAACCGGTGCTCTGATCGATCTCAAGCAGCCAGATGCCGCCTGACCAGGAGCCGTAAACCATCAGCATTTTCCCGTCCTTATCATAAAAGACGCAGGGATCGATGCAGTTTGGGTATTTCTTGTTGTTGTATTGTATTCCGGTCAGATATGGGGAGGGATCAGCATCGGCGCCCATAATAGTATAGAAATTTGTTTCGCTGACGGTTGTTTTGGAAAAGCCGGAATAGATCAGCGCATCACAATATTCATAAGGACCTTTCACATCATCTGCTGTTGCAAAATGGATCACAGAAGTGCGGTAATCATGACTGGTGGAAAAATACATGACCCATTTTCCGAGCGCTTCGTTATAAATAACATCCGGCGCCCACACGGCATAGCCTCCATCTGTAAATTTCCCTACATATTTAAATGCAGTCATGTCAGAATCAAATAAGTTGGAGAACAGGGGATTGCTTTTTCCGACTCCGCTGGCAAAGGATTTCCAGTTCCTGAGGTCCGTGCACTGCGCAGCCTCCATATGGGAACCGAAAATATAATAGGTGCCATCTGCTTCCACAACGGAAGGGTCATGTACGGAAACCCCAAGCTGAAAGCTCCCTTTTTTGATCTCAGACTCTGCTTTTCCCTGTATTTTTTCGTGCTCCACCGCTTCTTCCTCCTTGCTTTCCGCTCTGTTTTCCTGTGCCGGGATGGCAGAGGGGGGATCCGCCGTTTGACCTTTGCTACAGCCTGTGACGCCCAGAGCTGCTGTTAGTAAGAAAATTCCCTTCCACACTTTTTTTCTCATACTCTTGCCTCCTTATTACTTTTGCTTAGACTAAAATACTTTAAATGTAACTTAAGTATATAAGATTACAAGGTATTAGACAAGTGCTGAAAAATAATTTGTTTAAAATATAAATAATAGTTATGTATAAATACCTATGGTTTCTTATAAAATACTGGTTTCTTTTCTATACTAATAGTAAAGTTACATGCTGTCAGGAAGGTGACATATGGATTTTTCTAGTGTAGGAAAACAGATCAAGGCAAGAAGGCTCCAGAAGTCCTGGAACCAGGAGCAGCTTGCAGAAAAGGCAGGGATCACAGCGGTTTATGTGGGAATGATCGAGCGTGGGGAAAAGGTTCCCAAGCTGGAAACCTTTATCAAGCTGATCAACGTGCTTGAGATCTCGGCGGATGTGGTGCTGGCAGATGTGACCAAGGTAGGCTATCAGGTGAGGATGAGCCAGTATATGCAAAGAATAGAGAGCTTATCAGACGAAAGAAAGCGGGAGATCTATTCGGTTCTTGATGTGATGCTTGCCTCAGGGAAGTGAGCCTGTCCTTATAACAGGCTTTTCCGGAACTGGGAAGGAGTCATGTGCATATAGCGCTGAAAGGTCCGGTTATAGTAGCTGATGTTGTTAAAGCCGGTCATACCGGCGATCTGGCTGATATCTGCATCAGAGTTGTGCAGCAGATAGGCGCTTTGGTTGATCCGGTAATAATTTAAATATTCAAAGGGAGTCATGTGAGTCATGGCTTTAAACAGACGGCAGGTGTGTCCTTTGCTGAGGCCAAAATGTTTGGCAAGCGTAGCAAGGCAGATACTGCCGTCATAATTTTTGCGCAGATATTCCATCATGGATCTGACAAGAGCAGCCTGGTAACCGGAGCCCTTGTATTCAGTTTCCCTTTGAGAAGCGGTAAAAAAGGAGAACTGGTAAAAGATCTCCAGGAGCCTGATGCGGATGAAAAGCTCATAGCCGAAGGCCTGCTCCCGGAAGGCGGAATAAATCTGCCCAAGGCAGGCGGCAATCTGCTTTTCCGGCTCAGAGGCAGGAGATAAAACCATAGGAAGAGCTTCGGCGTCAGATAAAAAGAAGCGGAGATACTTTTGCTGGATCAGGTCATTTCCAAGGCTCCGCAAAAAATCGGGATGGAAAACAATGGCATAAAAGGACAGAGCCTCCCCCATCCGGCAGGTCAGAAAGTGGATGCTGTTTGAGGGAATAAAACAGATACTTCCCTTGGTTACAGGGAAAAGCCCGCCGTCGCAGTGAAGGGTTGCATTTCCTTCTGTAATGACCAGAAATTCGATTTCTTCATGCCAGTGACAGCCGATCCGTTCCTCAAAGGTGGAATCGGAATGGATGTCATAGAGCATAAAAGGAAACAGGGAGTTTCCGTGAGGCGTGGTCTCACGAAGCTGGGCGGGATTGTTTTTGGAAGCATGGTTTTTCATGGGGCTTCTCCTTTCAGGCCGCAGAAAGCAGTGCAAAGGTCTGTTCTATATGAAAATGTTAATATAGTGCAAATACGTGTTAAAAATATTAAAGATAAAAAGATAAAATGTTATTACAATGTCATTATAAAGAATGCGGGACAAAACCACAAGGGCTTTGTCAGAGAAGGAAAAGGGAGGAAATCACATGAAATTCTGGAAGGAAGAAAACGCACTGGTTTTTAAGCATCAATACGAAACCGTTAAGATCACACCCTGGGGAAAGAATGCGCTGCGTGTGCAGGCTACCAAGTACCCTGGTTTTACAGATAAGAACTGGGCTCTTGAGGAGGAGGTTCCTTTTTACGGGGAATGCTCCATTGAAATAGAGGAAGGGGAAAAGGCGTCCATTACAAACGGAAGACTGACCATCAGCGCAGACAAGGCCGGGATCCTGACCTTTTACCGGGATGGAGAGAAGTTTTTAAAGGAATATCACAGGGATTATGATCAGCCCTCCTGCGCAGAAAGCAGATGCCTGAAGATCAGGGGAAGACAGTGGAAGTCCATCATAGGGGGAGATTATTCCCTGGCTGTCCGCTTTGAGAGCAACGATCGGGAAAAAATATACGGAATGGGGCAGTATCAGCAGGCGTATCTGGATCTGAAGGGCTGCAGCCTGGAGCTGGCACAGAGAAACTCCCAGGCGTCCGTTCCCTTTGCAGTGTCCAGCCTTGGATATGGCTTCTTGTGGAACCATCCGGGAGTGGGAAGAGCCACATTCGGAAAGAATTATACCCAGTGGGAGGCAGAGGCCTTAAAGCAGATGGATTACTGGATCACGGTAGAGGACACCCCTGCAAAGCTGGTGGAAAATTATACGGAGGTGACCGGCAGAACCCCTATGATCCCGGATGGGGTTTTAGGACTCTGGCAGTGCAAGCTGCGTTACAGAACACAGGAGGAGGTTCTCAGCGTTGCAAGGAAGTACAAGGAGCTGGGGATCCATATTGACGTCATTGTCATTGATTTCTTCCACTGGACCAGACAGGGAGACTGGAAGTTTGACAAGGAATACTGGCCGGATCCCAAGGCCATGTGCGACGAGCTTCACGCCATGGGCACGAAGGTAGTGGTTTCCGTATGGCCCAGCGTGGATAAGAAAAGCGAAAACTTTGAGGAAATGCTGGAGAGAGGCCTTCTGATCCAGACGGAAAGAGGCAGCAACCAGACCTATGAGTTCCAGGGAGACTGTCTGGAGGTGGATGTGACCAACCCGGAGGCAAGACAGTATCTGTGGGAGAAATGCAAAAAGAATTATTACGATTACGGAATCGACATGTTCTGGCTGGATAATTCAGAGCCGGACTATGGCGTATATGACTATGATAATTACCGGTATCAGATGGGAACAGCCCTTGAGGTCACCAATTTATATTCCAAGCTTTATGCCAAGACCTTTTATGATGGAATTAAGGAAGAGGGAAGGGAAAAAGAGTGCCTGCAGCTCATCCGCTGCGGCTGGGCAGGAAGCCAGAAGTATGCAGCCCTTCACTGGTCTGGCGACGTTCCAAGCACCTTTGAATCCATGAGAGATCAGCTCAGCGCAGGACTGAATATGGGACTTGCGGGAATTCCCTGGTGGACTACGGACATCGGCGGATTTATGACAGATGATGTGGAGGATGAGAACTTTAAGGAGCTTTTGCTGCGCTGGTTTGAATTTGCAGTATTCACGCCCATTCTCCGTATGCACGGCGACAGAGGCCCCCATAATAT
>ULSO01078205.1_pt1 | contig 136244 bp, 126 predicted proteins | sample 1956701 | NCBI WGS metagenome assembly ULSO01 (sample SAMEA4835708, study PRJEB28245) | human gut metagenome | biome: gut microbiome; material: fecal sample | place: Denmark | collected 2008 | reverse complement strand
GCGACGTAGACGGCGCTTGCGAGATTCTCCCGTTGGACGAGCTTTTCGATGATATCAGTCACAACGAACGTCTTGCCGACGACGCAATTGACCGCCTTGAAACAAATGTAGACGAGCTTGCCACGCGCATAACCGCCCTCAACATGAAGGGTCTCAACAAAGATATAGTTGCCGAGATAAGGAGGATATACGAGAAAATATATGACCTCTGCGACACCAGAAATATCGGATGGTCGAAGCTGTATGATTATGCGACCTTTTTGTATAATCAGAATGACTACACCAAAGCTATTAAGGTTGCGGAGAAGTTAAATTGGTATTATTCCGATCCGGATAACAAGGTGGATGAATATGACTTGGGCTCTTTATATAATCTGTTGGGACTGCTGTATGAAGCGCAAAACAGATCTGAGGAAGCAGAGAAATACCATCTCGCTGCGATAGAGATATATGAGTGCCTTGTGAAAGAGAACACCGATGTCTATGAGCCTTATATTGCGATGAGTTATAACAATGCGGGCAATTTCTATAGTGATCACGGTCAGTCCGAAAAAGCCGAAAAATATTATCTTGCCGCGATAGAGATAAGAGAGCGTCTTGTGGAAAAGAATGCCGATGCCTATGAGCCGGATCTTGCGGATAGTTATAACAATGCAGGTGTTTTCTATGATGACCAAAATCAATCCGACAAAGCAGAGAAATATTATCTCTTTGCGATGGAGATATATGAGCGTCTTGTGAAAGAGAACGCCGAAGCCTATGAGCCGTATCTTGCGATGAGTTATAACAATGCCGGCATTTTCTATGATGACCAAGGTCAGCCAGAAAAAGCCGAGAAATATTATCTCGCTGCGATAGAGATAAGAGAACGCCTTGTGGAAAAGAACGCCGATGTCTATGAGCCTGCTCTTGCGACGAGTTATAACAATGCGGGTCTTTTCTATAAAGACCAAGGTCAGTCCGACAAAGCAGAAAAATATTATCTCGCTGCGATAGAGATATATGAGCGTCTTGTGGAAAAGAACGCCGATGCCTATGAACCTTATATTGCGGCGAGTTATAACAATGCGGGTAATTTCTATGATGATCAAGGTCAGTCCGAAAAAGCAGAGAAATATCTTCTCGCTGCGATAGAGATAAGAGAACGCCTTGCAAAAAAGAACGCCGATGCCTATGAGCCGGATCTTGCGGGGAGTTATAACAATGCGGGCAATCTCTATAGCAATCACAGTCAGCCCGAAAAGGCAGAGAAATATTATATTGATGCAATGGAGATATATGAGCGTCTTACGGAAAAAAACGCGGCTGCCTATGAGCCGTATCTTGCGACGAGTTATAACAATGCAGGAGTTTTCTATAAAGATCAAGGCCAGCCCGAAAAAGCAGAGAAATATTATCTCGCTGCAATAGAGATACAAAAGCGCCTTGTGAAAAAGAACGCGGATGCCTATGAACCGGATCTTGCAAGGAGTTATAACAGTGCAGGTGTTTTCTATAGCGATCACAGTCACCCCGAAAAAGCAGAGAAATACTATCTCGCTGCTATAGAGATAAGAGAACGTCTTGTGGAAAAGAACGCGGATGCCTATGAGCCGGATTTGGCGACGAGTTATAACAGTGCAGGTGTTTTCTATAGCGATCACGGTCACCCCGAAAAAGCAGAGAAATACTATCTCGCTGCTATAGAGATAAGAGAGCGTCTTGTGGAAAAGAACGCGGATGCCTATGAGCCGGATCTTGCGATGAGTTATAACAATGCAGGAGAATTTTATAGGAAACAAAATCAGACTAAAAAAGCCGAGAAGTATTATCTCGCTGCTATAGAGATAAGAGAACGTCTTGTGGAAAAGAACGCCGCTGCCTTTGAGCCGGATCTTGCTACGAGTTATAACGATGCGGGCAATCTCTATAGCAATCACGGTCAGCCCGAAAAGGCAGAGAAATATTATCTCACCGCGATAGAGATATATGAGCGTCTTGTGAAAGAGAACACCGATGCCTATGAGCCGGATCTTGCGACGGTCTACAACAATGCAGGTCTTTTCTATGCAAAACAAAATCAGTCCGAAAAAGCCGAGAAATATTATCTCGCCGCGATAGAGATAAAAGAGCGCCTTGTGGAAAAGAACGCGGATGCTTATGAGCCGGATCTTGCAATAAGCTGTTTTCTGTTCTCTCTTAATTCAAAAGACAAAACATATCTCGACAAGGCATACGAGATAGCAAAGCGCAGGCAGGACGATCCGATGTGCAGAGACATAGTTGAATTTGCAGAATCACACAAAGCCAGCCTCTTTTTCGGCAAGCCGCGGAAAAGAGAGCGTCTTCGTCGGTTTTTTCGCCCTCGCAACAAAAAGCGATAACATTTGACCTGAAGATATTTTTCCGTTTGACAATTTCCGATTGTAAGGTTATAATGAGAACAATAATCGAAGAGGAGCAATAAGCGTGGGAGACGTTCAGATTTTCAAAATTAAATTTTTGATAAGCCTATCCGTTTTAATTTGGCTCATCCCTATGGCTGTTTATATTTGCAGCGCGGTTGTGAAGTATAAGAAAAACAGGAGGGCCTCGTCTTCAATGGGCAAATGGCTCATGTTTTGCTCTGCGTGCTTTGTTTTGTCCGTGTGGTGTCTGCGCTTTGCGACTTCGTATTACAGCGAGATTATTGTCGAAAGCTCCGGACTTTCGGGGCCGGATATGTTTTTTGACAGCCTGCTTCGCGCACTCCAGACCATGACTATGAACGAGAGCTGCTCGGAGTTTGTGGTCTTGGGCAAAGAAATGGTCTCGTATCTTTATGCCGGAAGAGACGTGAGCAGAATCGCATTTGTCTATGGAATATATGCGTCATCCCTCGACTTGCTTGCCCCGATTTCCGGCGGATTAGCTTTGTTTTCCGCATTGGCTGCCTTCTTCCCCAAGATAAGACTGCGTATTTCCGCATTCAAAAAGCAATACTATTTCAGTGAGCTGAACGAGCGCTCGCTGGCGTTGGCCAAGAGCATAGTCAATACGGAAGGCAGCTTTTTCCACAGACCCGTTCTGGTATTTACCGATACATATACGGACGAGGATGACGAGAAAAGCTCGGAGCTTTATGCGGCAGCAAAAAAACTGGGCGCCATTTGCATTAACGACGACCTGGTATATTTGGACATTCGAAGTTACAAGGGAAAAGAAATCTTTTTGATGGACGATGTCGAAGGCGATAACATAAAGACGCTTTCCGAGCTTAGCTATCCCGCCAATGCCGCAATGCTGAGAAATGCGCTGATCTATATATTTTATCAGGATGATTCGTACGCGCTGATTGAAAAGAAAATTTGCGACAGCTTCTCGGGAAATGCCGATGCGCCTATTATAACAAGAGTAAAAGAATACGAAAACTTAATACTCGATTTGCTGGAGAAAAAGCCGCTTGTGGGGCCGCTTGTTAAAAACTATAAGGACGGTAAAACCGCAGAGTATACGGACAAAAACGAGTATAACCTAACGATAATAGGCAGCGGAATAATCGGAATGCAGATGCTGCTTTCCTCTTCGTGGTGCGGTCAGTTCTACGGATATAAGCTGAATATAAATGTAGTATCCGAAACGGAGAAAGGAAAATTTATAGACAGTCTTAACGGTATCTGCCCCGAGTTTATCGCAAGCACACAAAAAGATAATCCGATACTTAAAATATACAAGGACGAAACCCCCGAGGAAAAAGCGGAACGCGAGCCGTATTTCAGATTGAGATACGGCGAATATGACTTTAATAATATCTCAACGGCAGATATAGAATGCGAAAGCATATCCGATCAAGAAGAAAAGCCGTTTAATATTCTGGAGTCCGATTATTTTGTCATAGCGTTAGGCAGCGACGAGCTTAATATGGCTTCGGCCGAGAAGCTTGAAAGGAGACTTTCCGTTGTTCAGATAAATCCGGACAAGCCGGAAATATCGTCTAAAAACAGAGTTATTGCATTTGCCGTCTATAACCAAAGCTTTTGCAATATTTTAAAAAATAATAATAATGAGTTTAATATAGACGTCTTCCCGTTTGCCAGCATTGAAGAGACGTATAGCTATCAAAATATTACGATGGCCAATAACGACTCTAAAGCAAAGATCGTTGACGGCACTTATCAAAAAAACAGATCCTCAAGAGAAGAAGTTAAAGCGTTTAAAGACGAAAAACGAGAGGAACAGAAAAATCGAAATAAAAAAATATATGAGATTTACTCAAGCAAAGCAAGGTCGATTCATTTTTATTACAGGATATTTTCTGCTTATTTATACGGAAGGGTGAACCATCCGGATACCGAATGGAAAGTCTTGAACGGTTTTGACGATGAGGCAGTTGACGCATATGAGAAAGCGGTGATTTTGGGCTCTCCCGAAAACGATCTTATACAATATTTAACTTGGTTGGAGCACCGCCGTTGGGATGCCTATATGCGTTCTATCGGCTTCTCCGGTCGCGAAATGGAGTCAAAAGACGTTAACCTCAAGATTCACGGCTGCCTGTGCGAATGCTCTAAGGAACCCGTAGATGCCAACAGTGAAATAAGAATCAACAACTTGAAGAAAATGCTGCTGAAAGCCGCTATGTCCAAAGATGAGATAACCGTGGCGAAGTTCGAGGCCTCCATAAATTCATGGGTAAGGCTTTCGGAAGACGAGCAAGTCCGGGCAGATAAGCTTAAAGAAGAATTGAACAAAAGTTTTGATGAGATATGCAGGCTGAAAACGGAGGGAAAAGACGTAGAATCGATAATTATCCGATGCGTTGATTCGAGCAGGAAACAAGAAGGCGGTTCGTACCCGAAACCACGCAAGTCGGATATGCTGGACTTGGCGTCGGAGCGCGCGGGAGAAGACAAAAAGATTTACGATGACCCGAGAGACGGTGACAAAGAACGAATTCGGGTGTATAGAAACCAAAGAGCTTGATGTAAGAAGTGAAGCGAGCTTTATTATCATAATAAAACGAGGGTGAGAGCATGGACGGAAATTTGACAAACAGTAAATTGTTGCAGCATATTCTTGAAAGTGCGGAGACTATAAAAAAAGAAAAAGGGAAGAAAATTTTAACGGTCAATCATGTTTTCGCTGCAGTGTTGCAGTATTGCGGAGACATTTCCAATGCAGCCGATGCATTTTCGGAGTATGACAGCGACGAAGTTGACGGCCTTTATCGGCTTGTCGGTGATATACTGCTTAACGGAGACGCCTCATCTTGTGTGGAGCAATTGTGTGCGAAAGAGACAACATACGTCGATGATCTTCAGTTCAGGCAGATCGTTGCGCAGTCCGAAAGGCGCGCCAAAGACCGCAACAAAAACACGGTATCCGCAGATATATTTCTCAGCTGTATAATGGATGCTCCGACTGAGGAGATAAAAGATATCATAAAAAAGGCCGGCGAAGGAGCGCTTTCTTTCGATGTGATTTCAGCTGAAAGCACCGAAGACGATAAGATATCCAAGGACGATGCCGACGAACCGGCTCAAAATATTATTTCTAATCCTAAGGAACAGATTGCTCAACTGACAAAAAAAGTGAAAAATATGCAAAAGCAGCTGAGCGAAACCGTGTTCGGCCAGGATAATGCCATAAGTATTCTTACATCCGGGTACTTTCAATCCGAACTGAGAAGTATTACCGATAAGAGCTGCAGAAAGCCGATGGGAACATATCTGTTTGCGGGCCCTCCCGGCGTAGGCAAAACATTTTTGGCGGAGCAAATGGCGGAATTGCTCGAGCTTCCCTTTTTACGATTTGATATGAGCGAATTTTCCGAGAGAGACTCGCTCATGGAGCTTGTCGGCACAAACAAGTCCTATAAAGGCGACAAAGAAGGTGCGCTGACGGGATTTGTTGAGAAAAATCCTAAATGCATACTTCTTTTCGACGAAATAGAGAAAGCTAATATAGCGGTAATTCACCTGTTCCTGCAGGTGCTGGATGCAGGCAGACTCAGAGATACAAACACAGCCAAAGAAGTTGATTTTTCTAAGGCTACGATGATTTTTACGACCAATGCGGGTCGAAAAATATATGAGAATTCATTGACTCCGAATCTGTCGCATATTTCAAGAAAGACGATTCTTAAGGCGCTGGAAACTGATGTAGACCCAAAAACTGGACTCGGGTCATTCCCGGCGGCAATTTGTTCGCGATTTGCAACCGGAAACGTTATTATGTTTAACCATATGGAAGCGCATTCCTTGAGAAAAATCGTAGAAACAGAAATGCTGCGCAACGTTGAGTGCTTTGAAAAAGAAACCGGAATAAAATGTAATGTTTCGGATGATATTTATTCGTGCATATTGTTTTCTGAGGGCGGACACGCCGATGCTCGTACTGTAAAAAGCAGAGCGAGCAGCTTTTTCAGCTCGGAACTGTACGAATTGTTTAGACTGATTTCTAACGAAAATCAGGAGACAAGTATCGAAAAGATAAACACTGTCAATATATCCTTGGAGCTTCCTAAAAATGAGCAGGTTCTTCGCTTGTTCAGGGATGATTCAAAAGGCATAATATTGTCCTTTGGGGATAATGATATATGCAGTAAATTGGATTCTGCCGCGGAGAAAAAAGGATATAAAAATACAACAGTGTCGTCATTGGATGAAGCGAAGAATATAATCAACAAACAGGACGTTAAGCTTGTTTGTTGCGATCTTTATGTCGGAAAGAGTTCTGGCGAACATGATGAGTTAAATATTGAAGATGTCGATTCGGACGGAAGGACATTTCTTAAATATGTATGCGAGTCAACGGATGCACCGCTTTATATTTTATCTGCAGATGACCGTGACTACAGCGAGGAAGAAAGATTCTCGCTATTAAAAGATGGAATTAGAGGTTTCATCAATGTTGGCGAAACGGATCAAATAGATTCGTCTCTTTCGGATATCCTGATGCAGCTGCATCACCAGCAGGGCATGATTGATCTGGCAAAATCAAGCAAGGTTATTACATATGAGACCTCTCAAACCATAACCTCAAACGGTGAAACGGCAGAGATAAAGCTGTTTGATATTGCTTTGGAGACAGCGGTAGACGCCGAGGATAGCGGTGACATTCTCAACGATATATCCAAGCCCGATGTAAAATTTGATGATGTGATAGGGGCGGAAAGCGCAAAAAGCGAGCTCAAGTATTTTGTTGAATATCTGCGAAATCCAAAGGCCTTTTCTTCAAAAGGTCTCGGTGTCCCCAAAGGTGTGCTGTTTTACGGGCCTCCCGGAACCGGAAAAACTATGCTGGCCAAAGCTGTCGCAGGAGAGTCTGATGTAAGCTTTATATGCGCAGAGGGCAACCAGTTTCTGAAAAAATATGTCGGCGAAGGCGAAGAAGCGGTTCATCGCTTGTTTGCTACCGCCAGAAAATATGCTCCCACAATCATCTTTATTGATGAAATAGATGCTATCGCTCAGGAAAGAAGGGGAGGAGAGCGTTCGAGTGACAGCATTTTGACAGCCTTTTTAGCAGAAATGGATGGATTTAAAACCGATGCCAAGAAGCCCATTTTTGTTTTGGCGGCAACAAACTTTGAGGTTGAACCCGGGACAAGCAAAAGTCTCGACCCGGCGCTTCTCAGACGTTTCGATAGGCATATCTATATAGATTTGCCCGACAAAAAGTCGAGAATCGAATATATAAACATGAGAATAAAAAGCAAACCGATCTTTGATATTTCCGACGAGGAAATAGAAAATATCGCGGTTCGTTCAACCGGTATGAGTATAGCACAGCTTTCGTCTGTCTTTGAATATTCCATGCGAATTACTGTGAGAGCAAACAAAGACAAGGTCGATGACGGGATATTGGAAGAAGCTTTCGAGTCATATAACTACGGCGAAGAAAAAAAGTGGGATATTTCAGAATTGAAAAAGACTGCCTATCACGAAGCCGGTCATGCTTTTCTGTGTTGGGAGAGCGGTGAAATTCCGTCGTATTTGACGATTGTTGCGCGTGGAAATCACGGCGGATATATGCTCCACGGTGATAATGAAAACCGCGGCAGTTATACAAAGTCAATGCTTCTAAACAGGATAAGAACGGCTCTTGGCGGAAGAGCTGCGGAGCTGGTGTTTTTTGGAGAGGATGACGGCCTGACAACCGGAGCAAGCAGTGATTTGAAAACGGCAACTGCAATTGCCAAGAACATGATTTGCAGTTACGGTATGGATGAAAATATCGGCCTTGCCGTCGTTCAGGAAAACGAGATTGAAAACAGCTTTATGTCTCAAAAAGTCCGTGAAGCGGTAAACAAGGTTCTGTCGGATGAGCTTTCCAAAGCCAAGAAAATACTAAGCGATAATCGCGCAGCGTTGGACAAGATAGTTGAGGTCTTGTTGAAAGAAAATCATTTGAGTTCGAATATGATTGACGAGATCTTCTCTCAAAACGCAAAAAGGACAGAGGGCTGACGGCTTTTTGATCATTTCCCAACACCTGAAATTTCATACAGCTTGTAATAATATATTTGAATGGATGCAGGCGTGATTTTAGTGTGATATGTTTAAGCTCGGCCTTTATTCAACAGCTGCCGAAGTGCTGTTATATTTTGGGAGTTCGGTCGGCGAAGGTTCGTGTTTTCGAATTGCAGAATGATAAAAATAAGACGGGTGTATAGAAATGACATTGATTGAATTCTTTGACGATGTGCCGATAGATAATATGGTGAGCTGTTTGTCCATTAAGCCCGAAAAGGTCGTTTTTGTCGGTGACAAAAAGCCGATGAAGAAACAGGAGGACGTATATCTCCGTTTGACAGAGAAATATAATATACAAGTTGTCTTTGAATACGTGGCGATTAATAAAAACAGCGTTGAACAAATAGTTGAGACGTTGGCTGATATAGTTGAAAACGAAGAAGACTGTGTGTTTGATTTGACCGGCGGAGATGACCTTGTGCTCGTTGCAATGGGAATTGTTTACGAGAGATATCGCGAGAAAAAGAACATTCAAATGCATCGCTTCAATATCAGAACGGGAACTATCCATGATTGCGACAGCGACGGCGTTTTGCCTGAGCTCGCGCCGCTTAAGCTAACCGTAAAAGACAATATAATGATTTATGGCGGCGATATAGTTTCGTTCAATGGCAGCAAGGGTACATACGATTGGAATTTCGACGACGAATTTGAGCTTGATGTAAGAGTAATGTGGGATATATGCAAAAACAATCCCGGATTGTGGAACACGCAGATAGGGACATTTGCATATATTTCGAGGTTTTGCAGCAAGGATCCGTTTCAGCTTGATATGTCCGCAAACAAGCAACATATCAAAGAGTTCATGGAAAATGATGAGAAAAAATATGCCTGGGATTCTATGCTGATAAGGGACTTTCAAAGGTACGGTCTGATAAAAAACTTTTCGGATGACGATGACTATACCAGCTTTGAATTTAAAAACAAACAGGTAAAACTTTGCTTAACCAAAGAGGGTACATTGCTGGAATTGATGGTTCTTATTTTTGCAAAAGCAGCAAAAGATAAGGACGGAGCTCCCAAATATAATGATATTGTTAACGGAGCCTATATCGATTGGGATTCAACCGTCCATGATATCACGGATGAAGAGAAAGATACAGAAAATGAAATTGATGTCATTTTGATGAGAGGCTTGGTGCCGATTTTTATATCTTGTAAGAACGGTTATGTGGATGAAAACGAATTGTATAAGCTCAATTCTGTAGCGGAGAAATTCGGCGGGCCGTATGTGCAAAAGGTGTTGATTGCAACTTATTTCGGAAAAAGTACGGAAGAGGGACACAAATATTTCGTCCAAAGGGCAAAGGATATGAAAATCCAGCTGATAGAAAATGTTCACGATATGTCCGACGATGAGTTTGCTAAAGCTATAAAAAATATTCTGTGCTGAATGAACGGTTCTTTCGGATATAGTGAGTTTTAATCATTTATTCATTTTCTAAATCGTCACAACGGATGGAATAATAAATGTCAAAAATATTCTGTATTGACATTAAATGTATAAATATAATATAATTTTATTGGCTAAAGTACAGTTTATATGAAAATCGGCAATGTTGTGAGAAGGATACGTCTACTTGCTTTTTTAAGTGATTTGCGGCAGCAATTTACATAATATTTTTTCAGGAGGCTTTAAAAGATGGATGAATTAAACATGGCAAAAGCAAAGGAAATGTACGATGTTTTGTGCAGGATGATGGACAACAAAGGGTGGCACTATGAAAAAGAAGAAGAGGACCTCATTGTTAAATCAGGTGTTAAGGGCAATGATTTCCCTATCGAATTTATAATAAGAGTCAACCCGAGAAATGAACTGGTGTCTTTCTTTTCAAAGTTACCCTTCAATGTTGAAGAGGACAAAAGAATCGATGTTGCGTTGGCAATTTGTGCAGTAAACTATTGGTTAGCCGACGGTTCGTTTGATTACGATTTGTCCGACGGTTCCATATTATTCAGACTTACGTCGAGCTACAAAGAAAGCACATTGGGCGAAGCGTTGTTTGAATATATGGTTGTTGTTTCTGCGGCAACTGTTGACAACTACAATGATAAGTTCTTCATGATGTCAAAAGGAATGATGACATACCAACAGTTTATCGAGGCCCATGACGACTGATGATTTACAGACGGTTGCGTCAAGGAGTATTTTCTGATTTGCGGTCGATTGATTCTTCGTTGCATTTGTTGCGATTGCTTTTCGGTGCGATATTGCGATGACGGAACGTCGTTTTGCAGCGGTGCAACAAAATTGCAAAAGCCATCCCCTTGCGGGATGGCTTTTGCATGTTTTTCGACTTGACCCGAACAATTGCTTCAATAGCAGATATATTCTGCGCGAAAGACTGCTGCCTGCGGTGCAGTTGGTCTTTGGTGTTGAATCGGGCAGAACATATAATGTATATGCAGCGATTTAACAGTTTAAACAGATTGACTTGATTTTACCTTTATGATATAATCATCGATGGGAGCGGGAAATCCGCTTTGTGCTTTTCTCAACGTTTTGGGGGACGATGAATTAAATGAATCTGGAAATGGATCTGGTTTCGGCACTTGCGCATATTTTGGAGCTGATTATTGTCTTTCAGTTCTTCAGTGAGCTGTTTAACGGTAAGGGCAAAAAAATTGTCGCAGCGGCAGTGGGGTTCGTTTTTTATGCCGCAGCGTGTGCGGCATATTTGCTTTTTAATAAAACATTGCTGAATATTGTGTTTTGCTTTGTTATCAATGCCGTTTTGGCCAAGCTGTTCTTTGACTGCAAAGCCAAAGGCGCGCTGCTCGGCTCGCTGTTTATCTCGGTGTCGGACACGGCGGCGGATTTTATAGTGGTCACCGTGCTCGGCATAGTCGGCGGGGATATCAAAACATACCGCTCGAGCGTCTATGCATATCTGCTCATGGTGCTCCTGAGCAAGTCCGTGCTCTTTGTGCTGACAAAGGCGGCGGTCTATGCGGGATTGTATCTGCGCGACAAAAGGGATGTGCGTATCCCGGCCTTTCTGCTTATTTATCCCGTGGCGTCCATAGCTATTCTCTATACGTTTTGGATAATCTCCGTGCGCTATGACCTGTCGCGGAATATCAGCATTGTAATTTCCGTGGCGGCTGTCGCTATAATAATCTCGGCGTTTTTGACCTTTGTATTTTACGGGCGGACTTCGCGCAGAATAGACGAACTGCACGAGACTCAGCGAGAGGCGGAGCTTCTGCGTATCGACCAAACCTATTACACTATGCTCGACAGGCAAAACGAGATGCTCAAGACGATAACGCATGACGAGAAAAATCACCTTATCGCGATAAAAGCGCTCGCAAACGACCCCACGGTCAGCGAATATATTGACAATATATATGATGATATTAAATGCCACTCGATGTTCGGCAACACGAAGAACAAATTTCTCGATTTGCTGCTGAATAAATATGAATCCGTATGCCTGCCCGCCGGAATAAGCTTTGAGTATAACATAAGCACGGCGAACCTCTCGTTTATGGACGCGCCGGATCTGATAACTCTGCTCAGCAATATTCTCGATAATGCGGTTGAGGCGGCGGGCGCGTCGGAGGGCAAAAAAATTGAGCTTTCGATAAGCAGAGTCAACGCATTTGATATGCTGACCTGTGTCAATTCCTGCGACTCCAAGCCGCAGTCGGTCGGCAAAAAGCTTCGAACCTCAAAAAATTCCGACGGCTTTCACGGTCTCGGAACAAAGAGCATAAGGACGGTTGCGGCTAAATATAAAGGGGAGTTTGACTGGTCATACAGTGAATTTGACAGGAAGTTCACGGTCAAAATCGCGTTCTCACGTACAGATAAAGAGAGCGCAAACGGCTGACGGCGGATTGCTCCCGCGTTTCGCCCGTAAAGTATGTTTATATATGCATATTAATATGTATTATAATGCGTTCTCCTTGCCGTGCCAAATATCACATCTGTAATTTGCTCGGCAAAATTAATCTCACGCTAATTCGCTATTTCGCGGATTCGGCGATTAGGCGCATTCCAAAGTGAAGAAATACCCCGCAAAACGGCTTAACAGCGCCGCTTTTCTGAAATTTTGCGCTTTATCGGCGAAAAAAACGAATATCGCAGACGCCGCCGCAACCCGACTCCGAAAATTTTGACGGCATTTACGGGTGTCTGACAATAAATTCAACCTGCATAAGCTTGCATTTTTCACTGCAATGTGTTAAAATCTATAATATTAAGCAGTCATGAATGGTTGAAAATCGACACTTTGAGTTGTTTGTGGTGCTTTTTCTACGGGGCGGCGAGGAGTTCTCCGCTTCGATACTTTGACGACAGGAGTTGACATACTTGACAAAGTATATCATCAAGCGTGTTGCAATGGGTCTGCTGAGCATATTCATTGTGGCAACACTGACTTTCTTTCTGATGAATCTGGTACCGGGCGGTCCGTTCACGGCTGAGAAGTCTATGAGTGAGGCGGCGCAGAGAGCGCTTGAAGCAAAATTCGGACTGGACAAGCCCATAGGGCAGCGTTATTTGACATATATGTCCGATCTTCTCAAGGGAGATATGGGCCCGAGCCTTAAACAGCGCGGACGTTCGGTCAACGAAATAATTTCCTCGAAATTCCCGATTTCGGCGCGTCTTGCGGGCGTCGCCGTGCTCGTATCGCTGCTCGTCGGTATCCCGCTGGGCTGTGTCTCGGCCTATAACAGAGGAAAATTCGCCGATAATATTATTATCGTGCTTGCGACCTGCGGAATAGCTATACCGAGCTTTATAAGCAGCGTTATCCTGCTATATACGTTCGGAAGCAAGCTAAATATATTGCCGACGATAGGACTAAACTCGTTGGCATCATATATAATGCCGGTAACGGCGCTGTCGATTTATCCGACTGCATATATAACGCGCCTCATGCGCTCGAGCCTGCTCGACGTTATGGGTCAGGACTATATCCGCACCGCGAAGGCGAAGGGCCTGTCTAACTTCAAGATCCTCTTCAAGCACGCCCTGCGAAACGCTATCCTTCCCGTTGTTACTTATGTCGGCCCCATGCTGGCGGGTCTTATGACCGGCTCGTTCGTCGTGGAGAAGATATTCACCATTCCCGGTCTCGGCCGCGATTTCGTCTCGGCGATAAACCAAAAAGACTATACGCTGATAATGGGAACTACAATAGTTCTTGCCACCCTTATAATTGTGGCTAATGTTATAGTGGATATTCTCTATAAGATTATTGACCCGCGTATCAAACTTAAGTAAGGGAGCGGCAGGAGAGAAACGATGAACAAAAAATTTCCGAGTCTGCATTTGAACGCAGACGATTTTATCCCGGCAACAAAAGATGAAAAAGAAAGTCTCGTTGTCATGCGCGACAGCGTCAACTTCTGGGCAGACGGTATGCGCCGCCTGCGCAAGAACAAGATAGCGATGATAAGCCTCGTTTTCATCCTTATAATAATGATATTCGCCTATATCGTACCGTCCTTCTGGCCCTACAGCTATGAGGAGCAGATAAAGTACAGCGAAAATCTCAAGCCCTTTGAATACAGCCAGACCGAGCAGGCGCGCATAGACGCGGGCGAAAAGGTGTTCCCGCATATCTGCGGCACGGACAAGCTCGGCAGAGACTTTGCCGTTCGCCTTATGATGGGCACGCGCATAAGCCTCACCGTCGGTCTTATCTGCGCGGCGCTGGTCTTGATAGTCGGCTCGATATTCGGCGCCGTCGCCGGATTTGCGGGCGGCTGGGTCGATATAATAATGATGAGAATTACCGATATTCTCTATACAATACCCGATGTTCTTCTGATAATAGTGCTCTCACTGGCACTGAAACCGAGACTCAACGCGCTTGCCGAACAGCCCGCCTTTGGTTGGATGAACACGGTCGGCCCGAACCTTATTGCGATATTCCTCGTGTTCGTGCTGCTCTATTGGGTCAGCATGGCGAGAATCACGCGTTCGCAGATACTTGTGCTCAAGGAGTCCGAGTATGTCACGGCGGCGCGCGCTCTCGGCGCGAGCGGTGCGCGTATAATCAGAAAGCACCTGCTCACAAACTGCATCGGCACGCTTATAGTCACAACGACCCTTCAGATTCCCTCGGCAATATTTACCGAGAGCTATCTGAGCTTCCTCGGACTCGGTGTTGCGGCTCCCATGCCGTCATTGGGTTCCCTTGCAACCGATGCGGTCAAGGGTATGAACACCTATCCGCACCTGCTGTTTTTGCCGGCAATACTTATCAGCATCATCATTCTCGCATTCAACCTTTTCGGCGACGGACTGCGCGATGCGTTTGACCCGAAGCTGAAGAACTGACAAGGAGGGCGAGAACTTTGAGCGAAAAACTTCTGGAAATAAAAGACGAAAGACTCTCGTTCTTTACCCCCGCGGGCGAAGTCAAGGCGCTGAACGGCGTGTCCTTCTCCATGGAGGAGGGCGAGGTGCTCGGCATAGTCGGCGAGTCCGGCTCGGGCAAGTCCGTCACCGCTTATTCCGTCATGGGGCTTACCGCTTATCCCGGCAAGCTCATCGGCGGTACGATAAATTTCAACGGTCATCAGATTGACAAGATGAGCGAAAAAGAAATGCGCAAAATCAGGGGCAACGAGGTTTCGATAATCTTTCAGGATCCCATGACGAGCCTCAACCCCGTCTATACCATAGGCAATCAGATAACCGAGGTTATCTGCCTGCACACCGGCAAGAGCAAGAAAGAGGCTCATGACCGCGCAAAGGAGCTGCTCGAGCTCGTCGGCATAAACGAGCCGGCAAAGCGCCTCAAGCAGTATCCCCATGAGCTTTCGGGCGGTATGCGACAGAGAGTTATGATAGCCATAGCCCTCGCGTGCGAGCCGAAGCTGCTCATAGCCGACGAGCCCACAACGGCTCTCGACGTCACCATTCAGGCTCAGATACTCGAGCTTATGCAGGAGCTCAGAAAGAAGCTCGGCATGAGTATCATTATGATAACCCATGACTTAGGCGTTGTTGCAAGTATGTGCGAGAGAATAGCCGTCATGTATGCCGGTCACATCGTTGAATACGGCACCGCGGACGAGATTTTCTACGAGCCCAAGCATGAATACACCAAGGGTCTTATAAAATCCATTCCCAAGCTCAACGTTCAGGAAACCGAGCGCCTTATTCCCATCGAGGGTCAGCCGGTCGATTTGCTGAATCCTCCCGCAGGCTGCCCGTTCGCGCCGCGCTGTGCGAACTGCATGAAGATTTGTCTGCGCGAGATGCCGCCCAAGACTGAGCTGAGCGATACGCATTACAGCCAATGCTGGCTGCTTCAAAAAGAAGAATTTGAAAAGGGGGAAATAAGCTGTGAGTGAGAATGAAAAACTCGTTGAAGTGCAGCACCTGCAGCAGTATTTCCCGGCAGGCGGCAGAGGAAAGCATAAGAAATTCATCCAGGCAGTCGACGATGTCTCGTTCTTTATCAACAGGGGAGAGACTCTCGGCCTCGTCGGCGAGTCCGGCTGCGGCAAAACTACCGTCGGACGCACGCTGCTCAGACTCTATGAGCCCACGGACGGCAAGATAATCTACGACGGAAATGTTATTTTCGATAAGGAAAACAAAGTGGCGGTCAATATGCTGCCCTTCAGACGCAAGATGCAGATGGTTTTCCAGGATCCCTATGCGAGCCTTGACCCGCGCATGACGATAGGCGATATCGTAGGCGAGCCCATCGATATCCACCATCTCGCCGCCAACAAGGCGGAGAGAAGAGAGAAGATAATCTCCCTTCTTGAGCGCGTCGGACTCAACAGCGAGCACGCAAACCGCTACCCGCACGAGTTCTCCGGCGGTCAGCGCCAGAGAGTCGGTATAGCGAGAGCTCTTGCGGTCGATCCCGAGTTCATCGTCTGCGATGAGCCGGTCTCCGCGCTCGACGTCTCCATTCAGGCGCAGGTCGTCAATATGTTTGAGGACTTGCAGGCGGATCTCGGACTTACTTATCTGTTTATTGCCCACGATCTCAGCGTCGTTCGCCATATCTCGAACCGCATCGGCGTTATGTATCTCGGCAAATTCGTGGAGCTTGCGGACAGCTTCGAGCTTATCGCGCACAGCGTCCACCCCTATACAAGAAGCCTTATCTCGGCAATCCCCGAGGCAGACCCCAAGACGGCGCGAGCCGCGAAGCGTATCCCGCTTCAGGGCGATGTCCCGAGCCCGCTGAATCCTCCGAGCGGCTGCCGTTTCCGCACCCGCTGCCCCTATGCGGACGAGCAGTGCGCCAACGAGTGCCCGCAGCTCAGGGAGGTTAGCCCCGGCCATTTCGCCGCGTGCCATCATCTCGATAAGGTCGCAGACTGACATATGAAGTCAGAATCAACGGTGTTTATTGCGTTTTGGAGCGCAATGGATAATAAAGCGGCAAAGCCGTAAAATTTTGTAGAGGAGATGTATCAATGAAGATCAAGAGAATCGTATCCCTGCTCCTTGTTCTGGTGCTTGCAGTTTCTGCTATAGCAGTTCTCGGCTCCTGCAAGAAGGAAGAGAAGAAGAAGACCGACAACATCACTGTTCAGATCGGTCCCAACCCGGAAACTCTCGATCCGGCACTTAACAGTGCAGTCGATGGCGGCAATATGCTCATCACTCTGTTTGAGACATTGCTTATAATCGACAAAGACAACAAGGTTCAGCCCGGACAGGCTGAGTCCTACACTGTCAGCCCCGACGGTCTCACATGGACCTTCACCATGCGTGATGGCCTGAAGTGGTCCGACGGCACCGAGCTCAACGCCAAGGACTTCGAGTACACCATGAAGAGAATTACCGATCCCGATGTCGGCGCCCCCTACGGCTCGACTGTTGTCGGCATGATCGAAGGCTATCTGGATGCTGCGGGTAACCCCGATGAGAAAGGCAAACCGACCACAAAGCCCGATCGCGATAAGCTCAATGTTAAGGCCAGCGAGGACGGCAAGACTCTCACCATCAAGCTTGCATATCCCTGCTCTTACTTCGACAAGATCGTTGCTTTCGGCACCATGAGCCCCGTTCAGAAGGCTACCGTTGAAAAGAACGGCGACAAATGGGCAACCAAGCCCGAGACCTATGTCTGCAACGGCCCCTACATGATCTCCGAGTGGACTCCCGGCGAGAAGATCATATGCAAGAAGAACCCCAACTATAAGGGCGGCTGGGACAACAGCAAGATCGTTACCGAGCAGCTTACCTTCCTCCTTCTCGAGGATTCTGCCGCTTCTTATGCCGCTTATACCAGCGGCCAGGCTCTCATGATAAAGGATGTTCCCACCGAGGAAATCCCGAGCCTCAAGAAGGCAGCCGACGGCGGCGACTTCTATGTCGATACCATTCTCGGCACCTACTATCTCAACATGAACAATCAGAAGGCTCCCTTCAACAACGTCAATGTCCGCAAGGCTCTCAGCCTTGTTATTGACCGTGAGTATGTTGCGAACACCATCATGCAGGGCACCTACACCCCGGCTTACGACTTTGTCGGCCCCGGCATAGTTGACAACGAGGGTATGTTCATCGACAACTCTATCGCGGCAAACGGCGGCAGCACCTATATCAGCAAGGATTATCAGGCCAACGTTGCAGAGGCTAAGAAGGCTCTCGCAGAGGCAGGCTATCCCGACGGTAAGGGCTTCCCGACCATCACTTATTCGACCAATGATATCGGTTACCACAAGGCTCTTGCAGAGTATCTCCAGCAGGTATACAAGAAGGAGCTCGGCATCGAGATGAAGATTGACACCGTTGACTGGTCGTCCTTCACTCCTCAGCGCCGCGCCGGTAACTATGAGATGGCCCGTAACGGTTGGGTCATGGACTACAATGACGCTTCCAACATAATCGAGCTGTTCTATTCGTCCAACGGCAACAACGACGGCAAGTACAGCAGCAAGGCTTTCGACGCCGCTATGGATAAGTCCAAGGTCGCCGATTCCAAGGCTCACTTTGAGGCTCTTCATGAGGCTGAGAAGATTATGTCCGAGGATTATGCTTGCATCCCTGTTGCATATTACAACGACTTCTGGCTCCAGAGCCCGACTCTTAAGGGCATTTGGCACAGCCCCTATGGCTACTGGTACTTCCAGTATGCTTATGTTGAGGGTTAAGCTGTAATCCCAAAGTCAAAGCATAACTGAACGCTGCCCGTGTCACGCAAGTGGCGCGGGCAGTTTGCTTGATTTGCATTAAAAAACGGCAAGCGGCAGCCGTCTGAAAGCAAAAGAACACTTTGTTCTTTATGTCGATGCACACAAATCAAGGGCGAAAAACGCAAAATATTCCAATGTAAAACAATAAGTGCCCCAAAAACATCGTTTTTGTCTGTTTTTACATCGTTTTTAAAAAAAACGACATTTTTTTGCCGTTATGCGTTAGAATAAACCGTACTAAAACAATAGGCTTAATTCATCTCCCTTCGATGCTCCTATGCGACGGAAAGCGGGCGGAAGCTCCGTCCGCTTTCCGGTTGCGCAAGAGGGGAGGTTTGAACGGACGGCATAGCCGCGCCTTATAAACTCAAGGGACGGATACTAATGTTGAAAGAATATGACGGGCTTCCCGATATCGGCTCGCGTTATATAATCGAATGCAGATGCAAAAAAATCGGAGAGGACGGCAGCGAAGTGGGCTGCTATGAGAACACCGTTAACCCCGTCAGCGGATTGGTTTATGCCGAGAACGAGGAACAGGCGGTCAGCTACGGCATGGACTTTATCATGCAGTATGCGGGCGATACCCTTCTGCTGGAGGATAACAGCATTCTCTTGCTCGATGAAGAGTACCCGATGGATTTGTATTATGACTTTTCGGCAGTCGAAGTAGAATAACTCTGCTTGAGCCAAAACCGAGGATAATCCCCAAAAACTCCTTCAAAATATCTTTTTTATCTCCACTTTCTCAACGGGTGCAGACACCGCGGTCAATCGGATTTGCGGGACTGTTTTTCTTGAAACGCGGTCTCCTATGCCGTATAATTATTATGGATAAAGTCGAAGTTTTCGGGCGGCGTTGTCCGTTGACTCTAATGAAAGCTTTTGGGAGGTGCGGTATGTACAGGCTCTTTATCGTTGAGGACGACCCGGGTATAGCCAACGCAGTTGCGGCGCAGGCGCAGGCTTGGAATCTCCAAACGCATATCGTGAGTGATTTCGGCAATGTCATGCACGAGTTCGCCGAGTTTTCGCCGCATATAGTTCTGCTCGATATCATGCTGCCGTTTTTTGACGGCTATCACTGGTGCAGCGAGATTCGCCGCGTCTCGAAGGTGCCGATAATTTTCATATCCTCGGCGGCGGACAATATGAATATCGTCATGGCGATGAACCTCGGGGCCGATGATTTTATCTCGAAGCCGTTTGACGGCAGCGTCCTTATGGCGAAAATTCAGGCTCTTTTGCGCCGCACATACGATTTCGGCGCGAGCGTGCCGGTGCTCGAGCACAGGGGCGCCCTGCTCGATACAGGCGAAAATTCGCTCGTTTTCGGCGGCGAAAAGATAACGCTGACGAAGAATGAATACAGGATCCTGCTCTGTCTCATGGAAAACAAGGGCAAGGTGGTCAGCCGCGAAAAGCTGATGGAGCGCCTTTGGGAGACGGATGCGTTCGTTGACGAAAACACGCTTACGGTCAATGTCAACCGCTTGCGAAAGAAGCTTGACGCGGTGGGACTAAAGGAGTTTATCGCCACAAAGTTCGGCGTCGGATATATAATAGCTTGATTTTCGGAGGAGTTATGAGCTTTTTCAAGGGTTATGTCAAGGAGCGGTGGAGGCGGCTTTTTCTGCTTCTGCTTTTCGTCTGCATATTCGCGGTTTCGTTTTGGTTCTACCGTCTGCCAGTGCGCGCCGTGATGTATCCGTGCGCACTGTGCCTGCTTTTCGGCGCGGTGTTCGTCGCCTATGATATGACGAAGGCCTATCGCCGCCATAAGTTTTTTGAAGAGCTGCGCCGCAGAAACACGGAGATTATCTCGGCTCTGCCCGAGCCGGAGGGGATAACCGACTACGACTATCAGCAGCTCATATCGGCGCTCAAGGAGAAAATCGAGGAGATAACGGCACAGGCGGACAGCCGCATACGCGACACGGTCGATTACTACACGGTCTGGGCGCATCAGATAAAAACGCCGATAGCGGCAATGCGCCTGACGCTTCAAAAAGAGGATGTGCCCGAAGCGCGCAGGCTCGCCTCCGAGCTGTCTCGGATAGAGCAATATGTCGAAATGGTGCTCGTCTTTATACGCCTCGGCTCGAACTACAGCGACTATGTTTTCAGGGAGCAGGATATAGACGGCATAATAAAAGGCTCGGTGAAGAAGTTCGCCCCCGAGTTCATTGACCGCAGGATACGCCTCGAATATGACAGCGTCGATATCTGCGCCGTTACGGACGAAAAATGGCTCGCGTTCGTTATCGAACAGCTGCTCTCAAACGCGCTTAAATATACCCGCGAGGGAAGCATAAAGATTTATTCCGAGGGCAAAATTCTCTGCATTGAGGATACGGGGATAGGCATAGCGCCGGAGGATCTGCCGCGAGTGTTCGACAAGGGCTATACGGGCTGCAACGGCAGGGACGACCGCCGCGCGAGCGGGCTCGGACTGTATCTGTGCCGCCGAATTTGCGAAAACCTCGGCATAGATATCTCGATTTCCTCAACGGTAGGCGAGGGGACGGCGATTCGTCTCGATCTCGGTCAGTACAGGCTGAAGAAAGAATAACTTCTTACAAAACCGTAAGATTTGAAGGGGGAAATGTAAGCCTTTTCTATGGAGGCGCATTTCCCTTTTCGGCTATAATAGAGCCACAAAATGACAGGAGGTCGAAAACAATGAGTATTTTGGAAGTCAACGGACTCAAAAAAGTCTACTCAACGCGCTTCGGCGGCAACAAGGTCGAGGCTCTTAAAAACGTGAACTTCAGCGTGTCGGAGGGCGAATATGTCGCCATAATGGGCGAATCGGGCTCCGGCAAGACCACTCTGCTCAATATTCTTGCGGCTCTTGACAGACCCACCTCCGGCAGCGTTATAATCGACGGCAAGGATCTTTCAAAAATAAAAGAGGACGCCGTCTGCGCTTTCCGCAGGGACAATTTAGGCTTCGTGTTTCAGGAGTTCAATCTTCTCGACACGTTCACGGTCGAGGATAACATCTATCTCCCGCTCGTCCTCGCGGGCAGGAGCTACGATGAGATGCACTCCCGCCTTGCGCCAATAGCAAAACGCCTCGGCATAGCGGAGCTGCTCAAGAAGTACCCCTACGAGATATCCGGCGGCGAGAAGCAGAGGGCGGCGGTCGCCCGCGCGCTGATAACCGAGCCGCGCATGATTCTGGCGGACGAGCCCACGGGCGCGCTCGATTCGAAGTCCACCGACGAATTGCTGCGCCTGTTCGGCGAGGTGAACTCTCTCGGTCAGACTATTCTTATGGTCACGCACTCCGTCAAGGCGGCTTCCTCCGCGAAGCGCGTGCTGTTTATAAAGGACGGCGAGGTGTTCCATCAGATTTACCGCGGCGCAGACACCGACAGCCGACTCTATCAGAAGATATCCGAGACTCTGACTCTGCTTGCGACGGGCGGTGAGCACAGATGAAAAAGGGCTTTTATCCGCACCTCGCGTTCGACGGGATAAGAAAGAATAAGCGCCTCTATCTGCCCTATATCTTGACGCAGATAGGCATGATAATGATGTTTTATATCGTCATTTTCCTGCGCTACGGCAAGTCGCTCGAGGGCACGTTCGGCGATAAAACGGTGAATGTCGTGCTCATGCTCGGCGGCTGGGTCATCGCCATATTCGCCTGCATCTTTCTTTTCTATACGAATTCGTTTCTTATCCGACGCAGGAAGAAAGAGTTCGGACTCTATAACATCCTCGGCATGGACAAGAAGAATATCAGCATCCTGCTCTTTTGGGAGAGCCTGATAACCTCGGCCATTTCGCTCTTCTGCGGGCTTGTGCTCGGTGTCGCGCTCTCGAAGCTCGCCGAGCTCGGGCTGATAAAGGTGATGAATCGGGCGGAGGTAAGCTATTCCTTCTACGTCTCTCCGACCGCGATTTTGCTGACGGCAGGCGTGTTCTCCGTCATATTCCTTCTTCTCTTTGCCAATTCCGTGCGCCAGATAATGAGCGCTGATGCGGTGACGCTTTTAAGAAGCGAGAGCCTCGGCGAAAAGCCGCCGAAAGCGAACCCTCTGCTCGGCGTCATCGGCGTGCTCCTGCTCCTCGGCGCATATACGATAGCCGTCGTGGTGGATGAGCCGCAAACTGCGGTCAGAGTGTTCTTTATTGCGGTCATAATGGTTATCGTCGGCACCTATCTGCTTATGATTTTCGGCTCTGTGCTCCTCTGCCGCTTCCTGCAAAAGCGCAAGAACTATTATTATCAGCCGAACCACTTTGTCTCCGTATCGTCTATGACCTACAGAATGAAGCGAAACGGCGCGGGACTTGCGTCCGTCTGCGTGCTCGCAACGATGGTGCTCGTCATGATATCCTCGACCGCCTGTCTGTTCTTCGGCACGGAGAACAGCATCAGCATCCGCTATCCGCGAGATATCACGCTGTCTACGGGATTTACCTCTCTCGACGAGATTGATGACGATAATCTGAAAAAAGTAGCGGCGGACATCGATTCCCTTGCAGCCTCTCATAATGCGAACGCTTCGAATATCGTAGCTTACAGGTCAGTCGTGACAGTCGGCTCAATTTCAGACGACGGCAGGCTTACGCCGGACGGCACGGCGGTAGAAGTAGGCATAAAATCCGGGGCGCATACCTGCTTCGATATCGTGCCGATAGAGGACTACAACGCCGTCATGGGCGCAAACGAGACGCTCGCGCCCGACGAGGTCATAGTCTACGGCTACAAAATGAAGTATAAATATGACACCGTGACCCTCGGCGACGGCAAAACATACAAGGTCAAAAAGACAGTGGACAATTATTTGATTGACGGCGACACCTCCGTGAACATCGCCCCCTCGATGTTTATCTTCGTGCCCGATTTAAAAGAGGCCGTCAAGGGCTTTGCCAAAGACGCGGTCAAAGATGGACTGAGCACCGTCAATTACAAGTATTTCAGATTCTTCGATACCGATTTGGACATAGAGGGCGAAAGAGCGCTGTGCTACGACTATATAGATATGACAAGGCAACTGTTCGGAAATAAAAACAGCGCTTACAAAAACTTGCTGACCCTCTCGGTAGAGAGCCGCAATGTCGACAGGGACGATTACTATTCGTCCTTCGGCGCGCTGTTCTATCTCGGCATTATGCTCTCTGTGGTGTTCATCTTTGCGGCTGTGCTGATAATCTACTATAAGCAGGTCTCGGAGGGCTATGAGGATCAGTCGCGCTTTGAGATAATGCAGAAGGTCGGCATGACGAAAAAAGAGATAAGAAAGAGTATCAATTCTCAGCTGCTCACGGTATTCTTCCTGCCTCTCGCGGGAGCGGGTCTGCATATGATATTCGCTTCCGTAATAATCCGCAGAATACTCTTTTCTTTCAACTTCAATTTCTCCGCACTCTTTTTCGTAACCACTGCCATCTGCTTTGTCGCGTTTGCGCTGTTCTATACTCTCGTTTATCGCATCACCTCCAACGCTTATTATAAGATAGTCAGCGGCGCAAAGGAGCGGGAATAATGAAAAGAGCGGTGTCGGTTCTGCTGATGCTTGCACTGACTGTTTCTCTGACCGCGTGTATGAGCTGCGAAAATTTGCGGTTCAAGCGCATTGACAGATGCTTTGACGACCTGCGCGGCGCGTTCAAAATGTCCGATGTCACAAGCAGCGCCGAGCTTATCGGCAGGCGGAAAAACAGAAACGGAAATTGGTTTATCGGCAGCTATACCGCGCAGTGCGAGAACGAGACCGGGCGCGACACGGTGTTCGGCGGCGCGTCGGCGCGCGACAGACGGATAAAAGTCAAAGCGCATATAAAAACCGAGACGGGCAGCGCGGTCATTCGACTGAGAATGAACGGAAGGGCGACGAAATTTTTGCCCGACAGCGACGGAAACTTCGAACGCGAATTCGATTTCGGAAGCGGCGGTAACTACATTATGGTAGATTTCAATCGCTTCACCGGCACGGTTTGGATGACAGCGGAATATGTATAAAAAACGGCAGGAGCTTTTATAGCCCCTGCCGTTTCCAAAACGTCGGTAAAACGAAAAGCCGTTCGCATTTTTACCTTATAAATCGCAGGCGGATGATATCTGCACCTACACGATTATGTTAATTTACAATATTAAGATTATTTGCCTGACGGCGGCTTCCTCCACAAATTCCGATTTATCTCCCACCGCAAAGAACAGTCTCAACAGTGAAACTCACTGCGGCTGTTTCTTGCTTTATCCTCACCCGGCGCACCAAATATATCCGCCGGGGACAAATTTACACTTTGTTTTCATCATTTGTTTGACATAAGGCGGATTTTGAATTACAATAAATAGATAGCGAGCAGGCCGGGCAGCTGCGGGGATCTTTTATAAGATCAATGAGGAAAGTCCGAGCTTCACAGAGCAGGATAACGGCTAACGGCCGCCGAGGGTGACCTTAGGGAAAGTGCAACAGAGATATACCGCCCGCTTTTGCGGGTAAGGGTGGAAAGGCGAGGTAAGAGCTCACCGGCGTGCGGGGAACCGCATTGCCCTGCAAACCCTATCCGAAGCAACACCGACCGGAGAGGAGCGAAAGCTCCGCGCTTGCTCGGCGTAATTCTCTCCGACGGGTGGCTTGAGCGTATCGGCAACGGTGCGCCTAGACAGATAGTTGCCTTAAAAGACAAAACTCGGCTTACAGGCCTGCTCGCTGCCTGTAACCCGCAATGTATCCCCGGCATATGATGTGCTGAGGTGATATAAATGTCGGACGGAGTGCTGCTCGGTGTATTTGCGTCGTTTGTGCTCATAGGCGCGGTCGGCATAGCCTATTACATATTACTGAAAATTCTGCACCCGCGCTCGAACGGGAGATATATCGTCGTCATCCCCGCCAGGAGCGGAATGACCGATGTTGCCGGGAAGGGCTACGCTCAGCGGCTTCGCAGCGGAATGCTCGGCGACAAGGAGGCGGTTGTGATACTCGACCTCGGTATGGACGAAGCTCAGCTGAAAGAGTGCGAGAGAATGTGCAGAAGCTGCGAGGGGCTCTATCTCTGCTCCCGCGGCGAATTTGAAGAGTTTGCTTCCCGAAAGGATATATAAATGGAGGAACATGAGAGGATACGCATAAGCGGCGTGATAAACGATGTGACCTTTTCGAATCCCGAAAACGGGTTCACGGTCCTCGAGCTTGAAAGCGGCGATGAGCTGATAACCGCTGTCGGCGTCATGCCCGAGCTCAAAGCCGGTGAGTTGCTGGAACTCTCCGGCCATTGGGATTTTCATGCCTCCTTCGGCCGCCAGTTCAGAGTGGAGCTGTGCGAGCATAAAATGCCCGCCTCGGCGGGTGATATCCTCCGATATCTCTCGGCGGGCGGCGTCAAGGGTATAGGCTCGAAGCTCGCGGTCAAAATAGTTGACAGGTTCGGCGAGAATACCCTTGATATAATCGAAAACGACCCCGAGCGACTCGCGCAGATACGCGGAATATCGCCCGAAAAGGCGAAAAGTATAAGCGAGGATTTCAAGCGCCAGTTTGCGGTTCGCGAAATTATGATGTCGCTCGAAAAATACGGAATGACCACCGCCGAATGTGTCAAAGCTTTCAATGCGTTCGGCGTGCGCGCCGCGGATATAATCAGGCGCAACCCCTATGCCCTCTGCGGCGAGGGGGTGGGCTTCAGCTTCGAGCGAGCCGAGGTTATAGCGGAGGAGCTGCCCGAGCCGCCCGATAACGGCTATCGCCTTCAGGCGGGCGTGCTCCATGTTATGAGCCATAACCTTTCAAACGGACATACCTGTATCCCGCGCGATAAGCTTTTCACCCCGTGCACCGAGCTACTCTCGACTGACGACGACACCGTGGATATAACAATAGATGAGCTGATAGGCTCCGGCAGGCTCGTCAACGAGTTTATAGACGACAGAGAATTTATTTTTCTTCCGAATATCTATAAAGCGGAAAAGTCCTCTGCGGAGCACATGAAGCAGATACTCAGATTCCCGCCCGCAGGCCGTAAGGCGGCGGACAGGGAGATCGGCAGAATAGAGAAAAAGAGCGGCATAAAATACGGAGAGCTCCAGCGCAAGGCTATTGCCGCGGCTGTCGAGCGCGGGCTGCTCATACTGACCGGCGGCCCAGGAACGGGAAAGACAACGACCCTCGACGGAATCCTTCAAATTTTCGAGGATGACGGGCTTAAAGTCGCGCTCGCCGCACCGACGGGACGCGCCGCAAAGCGCATGAGCGAGGTTACCGGCAGACCCGCCAAAACCATCCACCGTCTGCTCGAGGTCGAGTGGGACAAGCACGACCGCCCGCAGTTCTCGCGCAACGCACGCAATCCTCTCGACGCTCAGGCGGTCATACTCGACGAGCTGTCGATGGTAGATATAACACTGTTTTCGAGCTTTCTCGACGCTCTCCCGATAGGCTGCCGCCTCATAATGGTCGGCGATTCGGATCAGCTGCCGCCCGTCGGAGCGGGCAATGTCCTGCACGATATGATAGCCTCGGGCATAGTTCCGGTCGTTGAGCTGACAGAGGTTTTCCGCCAGTCCATGGAGAGCCTGATAATCGAAAACGCCCACAGAATAGTCAAGGGCGAGCCGCCGAAGCTCGATGTGCGCAGCAAGGACTTCTTCTTCATGCCGACAGACTCGCCGTTTGTCGCGGCAAAGACCGTCTCGGATCTGTGCTCCGTGCGTCTGCCCCGCGCCTACGGATTTTCGCCGCTTGACGATATTCAGGTCATCTGCCCGTCAAGAATGGGCGAGTGCGGCACAAACAACATCAACCGCGTCATGCAGGCGGTGCTCAATCCGCCGGATGCCTCGAAGCCCGAGACAAACGTCGGAGCAACCGTGTTTCGCACGGGAGACAAGGTCATGCAGACGCGCAACAACTACGATATTGAGTGGACAGGCCCGGACGGCGACGGAACGGGGATATTCAACGGCGATATCGGCATTCTTCGCAAGGTCGATTCGCGTTCACGCACGGTTGAGATAATGTTCGACGAGCGCAAGGCCGTTGTTCCTTTTGAGGCTCTGCAGGAGCTTGAGCTCGCCTATGCCGTGACCGTCCATAAGAGCCAGGGCAACGAGTTTCCCGCGGTCATAATGCCGATAATCGGCGTACCGCCGCGCCTAGCTTACAGAAACCTGCTCTATACCGGAGTCACCCGCGCAAAAAAAATACTTGTCTTGGTCGGCAGTCGGAGTCAGGTCTATGCCATGGCGGCGAACGACAAAAAGGCCAGACGCTATTCCGCGCTCAAGCATTTTCTCCTGGTGAATGAAGAATGAAAGTATCGGTGCTCGAATATATCTCATACGCCCTGTTTCCGCGCCGATGCGCTCTTTGCGGAAAGGTGGTTGCGCCGGATATGCCCGTGTGCGGCAGCTGCGAGAGCGACCTCGAATATGTAAAGGGAAGTCTGTGCCCGCATTGCGGCAGGGAGAAGAAATATTGCTCCTGCTCGTTTCACCGCCGCTTTTTCGAGGCTCAGACAGCGCCGTTTTATTATTCCGGCGCGGCAAAGCGCTCGATTCATGCTCTGAAGTTCAACGGGCGCACCCAAAACGCCGACGGGCTCGCGCGATTTATGGCGCAGAGCGTGAAAGAAAACTTCGCGGGCGTGAAATTCGATTTTGTCTGCTGCGTGCCCCTGTCCGAAGCGTCATATAAAAAGCGCGGATACAATCAGAGCGCGCTACTCGCAAAGAGAATAGCAAAAGAGCTCGGCGTGCCGTTTGAAGAAAAACTGCTCTCCCGCCCGTTTCAGGGTAAGGAGCAGAAAACGCTCGACGGCGTCGAACGCTTCGGCGGAGTCATAGGAGCGTTTGACTGCGCGGAGAATAAAATCATAGACAATGCCGCGGTTTTGCTCTGCGACGATATAGCCACAACGGGAGCGACGCTCAACGAGTGCGCAAAGCTCCTGCTTCTGCGCGGCGCGGATAAAGTCTGCTGCGTCAGCGCGGCAATAACCAAAAAGGAGGACGGAAAATGCTCGGAACAAACATCGGAATAGACCTCGGCACAACTACCATACGTATTTTCGTTGAGGGCAAGGGAATAGTCGTCTCCGAGCCGAGCGCCGTCGCATTCGATACGGATACGGGCAGACTCCTGGCAGTCGGCCAGAAAGCGTCGGATATGATAGGCCGCAACCCCGACTCCATAACGGTAGTAAAGCCCATGCGAAGCGGAGTTATCTCGGATTTCACAGCAACAAAGGCCATTGTCCGCGTCTTGCTCTATAAGGTCTGCAAAAACATGGTGTTTAAGCCCAACATAGTCGTGTGTATGCCCTCTACCGTCACCAATCTTGAAAAGAGAACCATACTCGACCTCGTCACCGCCGCGGGAGCGGGCAGGGCGTGCCTCATAGAAGAGCCGCTCGCCGCCGCACTCGGTGCGGGACTCGATATCAGCCGCCCGATGGGCACAATGGTTATTGATATCGGCGGCGGAACCGCGGATATCGCAGTCGTTACCATGGGCAGCATCTCTATTTCAAAATCGGTCAAAATAGCCGGCAACATCCTCGACGAGGATATAATCCGCTATCTGCGCCGCGAGCGCAATATAGTTATCGGCGAAAAGACCGCCGAGGATATTAAAAAGCGCATCGGCTGCGCATACCTGCGCGACACGGAGCTTGCTATCGGCATAAAGGGCAAGCACTATATAACCGGAATGCCGATAACGGACGAGGTGAACACAACGGAAATCTACCTCGCCATGCGCGAGCACCTTGAGTCGATAGCCGAGGGCGTGCGCAGCGTGCTCGAGGTAACGCCGCCCGAGCTTGCGGGCGATATCGCCGAGACGGGTATACTTTTAACCGGCGGCGGCGCTCTGCTCGACGGCATGGATAAGCTCATAGAAAAGCGGACGGGCGTTCACGTCATAGTCCCCGATGATCCGCTCGAGTGCGTCGCGCTCGGCACGGGCTACGCCACGGAGCATTTGGATATTCTCGAAAATAACGGCGGAATCTTCAAGACCCGCGAGGAGATAACGGGCTTCAAGGATTAAATTTCAAAGCGCGCTGCTTTATTGAGGCGGCGCGTTTTTTATATTTTTTTTGCCGTTCGTACCGCTTAAAGTGCGGTTCGTGCCGCACCCTGTTGACACGGGAAATTCAATCGGATATTATTTGCCTGAGAAATTGCGTGAAATACGCAAAAAACGGAGGGTAAATAATGAAAATGAGAAAATTTGCGGCTGTGCTTCTTGCAATCGTGTTGCTCTGCGCCGCCGTGCCGAATGTTGCGTTTGCGCAGGATAATTTTTCCTTCGATACCGCAAAAAAGATAAGCCTTAACACAACAACCGCCTGTATGGGGAGCGGCAGGTCTGTGTACTACAAATTTACAATAAACGAGCCCGGATATATACAAATAACTATCGAACATGAGTACGACAGCGCTTATCTCTACTGCAAGCTTTATGATGATCCGCAAAAGAGTCATATTCAATTTTTGGTGAGTGACAAAGAGTCTATAATTGCAAAAGGAAACAAAATTGGCTTTGATAAAGGAACATATTATCTGGGTATTGAGTCGGAATCTAATTATAATGATTTAGAGTTTGATCTAACTGTAAATTTTACACCGGCGGATGATTGGGAGCGCGAAAGAAACGACAATGTTGTTACAGCTAACGATTTAAAGCTTGGAGAAGTAATGCACGGAACTATAGATTATAATAATAAGCAGGATTATTTTAAGTTTGTAATACCGTCTGATGGAATGTATAAATTGTCGATGACACACGAATATTCAGAGGGTAGCTCATATGGCATTTACGCAGAAATAGAAACTTATGACGGAACGAAAGAAAAAAGAGTGGATACAATGTCCTGCTTTAATGACTATGGACAGACAAGTAAGACCTTTTCTCTTTCGGCGGGAACATATTATTTGTGGTTGGATAGTCAGCTCTGTTCGGCTGATTATACCGTCCGCATTGATAAAGTCAAAAGCTCGTCCGGCGGAAGCTCCGGCGGTTCCGGCTCGTCCTCCAGCAACTCGAACAAAAATACGACTGCCAAGCCCGCAGGCGGCAACAATGTTGTCACCGCCGCGCCTTCGAGTGCGACCGAGAGCGAGACCTTTGCACAGATAAACGCAGAGGTCGAAAAAGAAGCGAGCTCCGCCGAAATAAAATTCTACGGCGATTTCAAATATATCGTGATAAATGTCAATATCTATATCTGCGGCTATGTCGGCTCGGATGAAAAGGTCGAGATTCCCTCGGAAATAGACGGTATGCCCGTTGTGGGAATCACGGATAACGCCTTTGCAAAAACCTCGGCGCAGGAGATAACCGTTCCGTCGAGTGTCAGCGAGTTCGGCAAGAACGCTTTCGGCGAGGAGGACGGCGAGACGAGGACGATAGTGGCCGAAGAGGGCTCGCCCGCCGAAGCCTATGCACTGAGCACGGGCATGAACCTGAAAAAATTCAGCGCGAAGGATTCGAGCAAAAACAGCTCTGATATGAAGCTTATCGTTATCGCCGTGAGCGCGGTCGTGGCGGTTATAGGCGCTGCCGCAGTGGTGACCTTGATAGTTTTAAAAAAGCGTAAGTAATTAAACGTCCGCATCCCTCCCCCGAAATTTTCCGTATAAACTCAAATAAAACCGTCCATAATTCGGTTGTATCCGAAGGAAAGGACGGTTTTACTTATTATGAAGTCAAAGAAACTGACAAAGCTTATGAAAATACAGGCAGTGGTTTTCGCGGCAGTCTTTGCGGCGGGCGCGTGCAGCGTCGGAGCGTTTGCTTATAACTGCTCGCGAGTGCGCTCCGATGTGCTGAGAATGCACGTTATCGCAAACTCCGACTGCAGCGCCGACCAGCAGCTAAAGCTCATGGTCCGCGATGCCGTGCTCGAGCGCGGCGCGCAGCTCTTTGACGGCACGGTGACGGCGGACGAGGCGCGGAGAAAAATCGAGCCGCATAAGGCCGAGCTCGAAGCCGCCGCTCGAGAGGTGATAGAGCGCGCGGGCTACGATTATCCCGTGAGCGTCAATGTCGTCAACGAGTATTTCGCCACACGGTGCTACGGCAGCCTGACCATGCCCGCCGGGCGCTATACCGCAGTCAAGGTGGTCATCGGCGAGGGCGCGGGGCGCAACTGGTGGTGCGTGATGTTCCCGCCGCTGTGCCTGCCAGCCGCGCAGGACAGGGGAGGCAATCTCGACGCGTTTTTTGATGACGGCGAGCTGAAGGTGGTCGAGAGCTCCGGCAGATACGAGCCGCGTTTCAAGATAGTTGAGATAATAGAAAAACTCAAAGAAAAAACCTCGTTCGAAAATTGAAAATTTTCCCCGCGGCTTGCCGATTTTACCGGCGAGCCGTAACTTTTTTTGTCAAATCTGTTGACTTTTTTGCGGATTGGCTCTATATTAATAGTTACGACTTTGTTTATATTTTGATGTGCGGTTTGCATCGAATTCTTTTGAGAGAGGGGCTGCATAATTGAAAAAAAATGTCATTATCGATTTGAAACACATCTCCGTCAAACTGGGTGATAATCAGGTGCTTGACGACTTGAGCCTTTATATAAGGGACAGGGAGTTCATCACCTTGCTCGGTCCGTCAGGCTGCGGAAAGACAACCATTCTGCGCGTTATTGCCGGCTTCCTCGATCCCGATGAGGGGGATGTCATATTTGAGGATAAAAAAATCAATGGTGTGCCGCCTCATAAGAGGCAGGTTAACACCATTTTTCAGCGTTACGCACTTTTCCCGCACCTGAATGTCTATGAAAACGTGGCGTTCGGTCTGCGCATAAGAAAAGTGTCGGAGAGCGAGATTGAAAAGACGGTGAGCGAGATGCTCTCCATAGTCAATCTCAGCGGCTTTGAAAAGCGCAATATAAATTCACTTTCGGGCGGTCAGCAGCAGAGGGTGGCGATAGCCCGCGCCCTTGCGGTCAAGCCGCGCGTGCTTCTGCTCGATGAGCCCCTCGGTGCTCTCGATCTCAAATTAAGGCGCGAGATGCAGGTCGAGCTCAAAAAGATTCAGCAGCAGCTGGGCATAACCTTTATATATGTCACCCACGACCAGGAGGAGGCCCTCACGATGTCGGATACCGTCGTCGTGCTCAACCAGGGCTATATTCAGCAGATAGGAACTCCCGTTGACATTTATAACGAGCCCACAAACGCTTTCGTCGCCGACTTCATAGGCGAGAGCAATATAATAGACGGCGTTATGATAAGGGATCGCCTCGTGCGTATCCTCGGCGCCGAGTTTGTCTGCGTCGACGAGGGCTTCGGCGAGAATATGCCCGTCGACGTAGTCATAAGACCCGAGGATGTCGTCCTGACTCCGCCCTCGCAGGGCGAGCTCAAGGGCGTTGTCACCGATATAATATTCAAGGGCGTGCACTATGAGATGCACGTTTTGGTGAACGGATACGAGTGGCTTGTTCACAGCACCGTCTCCACTCCCATCGGAGCGGAGGTGGGCCTCAGCGTTGAACCCTCGAACATCCAGATTATGAACAAACCCGAGTCCGAGGACGAGGAGGTGTTCAACGCCGATGCGTAAAAAACTTATGGCGGGGCCGTATCTGCTGTGGATGCTGGTCTTTACGATAGTGCCGCTGCTGTTCGTTTTTTATTACGGCTTCACTTCTTCGGACGGCGCGTTCACTTTTTCAAACATAACCGCGATCTTTGAAAAGATTCATATTCAGGCGCTCGGTCTGTCCCTGCTGCTCGCAGTGATAACAACGGCGGTGTGCCTGCTGCTTGCCTATCCGCTTGCGCTGATACTCAGCAAAAGCGCCGCAAAAAACCGCAGCTTCGTTATATTCATCTTTATCCTGCCCATGTGGATAAACTTCCTGCTCAGGATAATCGCGATAAGAATGCTGCTCTCCGATAACGGCATTTTGAACAGCGTCCTCTCGGCGCTTAATCTGCCGAATTTCAGTATCATGTATACCCCGGCGGCGATAGTCATCGGCATGGTCTATGACTATTTCCCGTTCATGGTTCTGCCGATTTACAACGCCCTTATAAAAATCGACCGCAATCTTCTTGAGGCGGCGGGCGATCTCGGCGCAACTCCGGGCAGGACTTTCAGAAAGATAATCTTCCCGCTCTCCGTGCCCGGCGTCATAAGCGGCATCACAATGGTGTTTGTGCCGAGTATCTCGGAGTTCGTTATCGCCGATATCCTCGGCGGCGGCAAGGTTCTGCTCATAGGCAATATCATCGAGCAGGAGTTCAACCAGGGCAACAACTGGCATCTCGGCTCCGGCATCTCGATAGTGCTCATGATATTCATCTTCGTCAGCATGATGATAGGCGAGATGAAGGGCTCGGGAGAGGAGGCGTCGCTGTGGTAAAATTCAAGCACTTCCTCGAAAAGTTTTATGTGGCGATAATCTTCGTCCTGCTCTATCTGCCCATAGCCGTTTTAACGGTCATGTCCTTCAACAATTCCCGCTATATGAAGTGGGGCGGCTTTACCTTCAGATGGTATGAGGATCTGTTCACGAGCGGGCCTATCATGGAGGCTCTGCGTAACACTCTTTTGCTCGCACTGCTCTCGGCGCTGATAGCAACGGCGGTCGGCACTCTCGCGTGCGTGGGTATTCTCTATATGAGAAAGCGCAGTCAGTCCGCAATAATGAGCGTCAACAGCATACCGCTTTTGAACGCCGATATCGTAACGGGCATTGCGCTGATGCTGCTCTTCGTGCGTATGTTCGGCAGCCTCAACTTTACCACCATGCTCATAGCGCATATCAGCTTCAATATTCCCTATGTCGTCCTCAACGTTCTGCCGAAGCTCCGTCAGCGCGACAAGAACACATACGAGGCGGCGGTCGACCTCGGCGCAACGCCGGTTCAAGCGTTCTTCAAGGTCATAGTCCCGGATATTTTCCCGGGTATACTCTCGGGCTTCCTCATGGCGTTTACCATGTCGCTCGACGATTTCACCATTACTTATTTCACAAAGGGCGCCGGAATAAAGACGCTCTCGATAATAATCTACACCGAGCGCAAGCTCGGAAATCAGCCTGAGCTCTATGCTCTTTCAACTATAATTTTCCTAATCGTGCTTATCGTGCTGTTCGTTGTCAACCGTATCAGCATTAAAAAGGAGAGAAGCGCGGTGAAGAGAAAAAACTATTGAGGGGAGACGAAAAATGAAAAAATCCGTTCTTGTCAGAATAATCGCCGCCGCTATGGCAATAGCTCTCTGCGTCTGTTCTGTGGGCGCTCTCACGGGCTGCACTCAGACCCGTAAAATAAACGTGCTCGTCTACGGGCAGTATATCGATCTCGATGTTATATCAAACTTCAAAAAAGAACACGGCATCAAGGTCAACGTCGACGAGTGCGACACCCCCGAGGAGCTCTACAACAAGGCCGTCAACGGCGACCAGTCGTATGACCTTATCTGCACCTCGGACTATATAATCGAGCGCTTCATCAAGGAGAACAGACTCGCCGAGCTCAATTTTGACAATATCCCGAACATCAAGAACATCGGCGAAGTGTATCTCGAAAAGTCGAAGTCATTCGATCCCGAAAACAAGTATTCCGTCCCGCATTTCTGGGGCACCGTCGGCGTTATCTACAACACCAAGATGGTCTCCGAGGAGGACGCGAAGAGCTGGAAGATGTTCTTCAACGAGAAGTATAGCGGAAAGATTATTATGTCGAACAGCATCCGTGACTCCTTCCTTGTCGCGCTTGAGGCTCTCGACTATTCCCTCAACACTACGGACAAGGCGCAGATAGACGAGGCAAAGCAGCTGCTTATCAAGCAAAAGTCGATGCTCAAGGCGTATCTCGTCGAGACCGAGGCGCGCGACGCGATGATAAGCGGCGAGGCGGCGATGGCGCTCGTCTATAACGGCGAAGCGTATCTCGCTATAGAGGGCGACGAGGAGCAGAACATCAGCGGCAACCCCGATCTTAAGTTCACTATCCCCGAGGAGGGCACGAACTTCTGGATCGATTCGTGGATAGTCCCTGTTTACAGCTCCAATAAGGCGGACGCCGAGGCGTTCATCAACTACCTCTGCGGAGTCGATGCCGCGAAGAAGAACTTCGAATATATCTATTATTCGACCCCGAATCAGGCGCTTTTTGATGCGCTTGCTCCCGAGGTTCAGCAGGATGAGGACATCTTCCCGTCCCGCGAGGTTATCGATAAGGGCGAGGTCTATCACGATCTCGGCGCGGAGCTCGATGCATATTACAGCGCAGCGTGGAAAGAAATAAAATCATAACAATAATAGCCGGGGTGCGGACTGCCGTGCCCCGGAATTTCTGTAAGAAAGGGTAATATTCATGCTTATAGATGAGCTTGTCGGCTTTTCGAATTTTTATGGCTCCGACCCGTCTCTCGTCTTGGCGGGCGGCGGCAACACCTCCGCAAAGCGGGACGGCAGAATGTGGGTCAAGGGCTCGGGCACGGCGCTTGCGACAATAACGGCGCAGGGCTTTGTGAAAATGGATCTTTCAAAGCTCGGCGAAATATTCGAAAAGAGCTATCCCGATTCCGATTCCGAGCGCGAGGCTCTTGTGCTCGAGGACCTCATGGCGGCCCGCGTACCGGGGGAGACGAAGCGTCCGAGCGTCGAGACTACCCTCCATGCGCTGTTTCCGCAGACCTATGTTCTGCATCTGCACCCCGCCGAGATAAACGGACTCACCTGCTCAAAGGGCGGAGAGAGCGCCGCAAAAAAAGTGATAGACCGCGATTTTATCTGGATCGAGCAGTGCCGACCAGGCTATATACTTGCCAAGCTCTGCCGCGACAGAATGCTTTCTTTCAAGGCGCGGACGGGCAGGGACTGCGATATGCTCCTGCTTGAAAATCATGGAATATTCATAGCTGCCGATACGGTTGACGCCCTCGGCGAAAAGCTCCGTTTTGTTATTGATTCCATTGACCGCAGACTTTCGGAGAAGCCCGATTTCGATAGGACTCCGACCTCGGACGCCGAGACTCAGAGCGCTTTGCTTTCGGCATTTCCACAGGGCACCGTCTGCCGCGAGGTTCCGTTCGGCGTGTCCGAGAGCTTTGTAAAAGATAAAGCTGCCGCAAAGGAGCTCATGCGCCCGTTCACGCCCGACCATATAGTTTATTGCCGCGCCTATCCGCTTTGGCTTGACGGCGTAAATGAAGCGGCGGAAAAGGTGAGCGCCTACAATAAAAAATTCGGCTTTATGCCGCGTGTCGTTTTGCTTCGGGGCAGGGGAGCGTTCTGCTTCGGCGAGAGCGAAAAGCGTGCCGAGACCGCAGAAATGCTCTTTGAGGATGCGGCGGACATAGCCGTTTATTCCCGCTCGTTCGGCGGCGCGTCGCCGATGACGGAGGAGCTGACCGATTTCATCACAAATTGGGAAGTCGAGGCCTACAGAAGCTCGCAGAACGGATGAAAAAACGTATTTAAGACGGCAAAGTTAAAACTGTTTTAATTTTTCGTGAAATATTGCCCGTAAAGCTTGAAATACACACTCAAATAAGTTAAAATATTGACAAATAAAAGAGCTCATAGGAGCTAGAGATCGTGCGGTCTCTCAATAGATATGGGGGCAAAAGAGAATGTCAGTCAGACTTAACACCTCGTTCGTCGGCGAGGCGGCAGATGCCGCTGGGCTTTCGGCAATTCAGCCGGAGATAACCGCCGCGCATGAAAAGCTTCATAACGGTACGGGCGCAGGCAATGCGTTCCTCGGCTGGGTCGATCTTCCCGTCAATTACGACAGGGATGAGTTCGCAAGAATCAAGTCGGCCGCAGAAAAAATAAAGAGCGATTCCGAGATACTTATAGTTATCGGTATAGGCGGATCCTACCTCGGCGCAAGAGCCGCTATAGAGTTCGTCAGGTCGCAGAAGTATAACGACGTTGCAAACGGCACTCCGAAGATTTACTTCGCCGGCAACACCATCAGCTCCTCGACCCTTGCCGAGCTTATAGATATCTGCAAGGATAAGGACTTTTCCGTCAACGTCATCTCGAAGTCCGGAACGACCACCGAGCCCGCGCTCGCGTTCCGTATATTCAGAGACCTGCTCATAAAGAAGTACGGCAAGGACGGCGCAAAGAGCCGCATCTATGCCACTACCGATAAATCAAAGGGCGCGCTTCGCAATATGTCCGACGAGGAGGGCTATGAGACCTTCGTAGTTCCCGACAATGTCGGCGGAAGATATTCTGTGCTCACGGCAGTCGGCCTGCTGCCGATAGCTGTTGCCGGTATTGATATCGACGCGCTCATGAAGGGCGCTGCGGACGCAAGAGAGCAGTATATGTCGCCCGAGCTTGACAAGAACGACTGCTACCGCTATGCCGCTATCCGCAATATCCTTTACAGGAGCGGAAAGAAGATTGAAATGATGGCCGCCTACGAGCCGGACTACGCCATGATGTGCGAGTGGTTCAAGCAGCTCTTTGGCGAGAGCGAGGGCAAGGAGCACAAGGGAATCTTCCCCGCGTCGGCGATATTCTCGACCGACCTGCACTCCCTCGGCCAGTATATACAGCAGGGCGAGCGCTCGCTGTTCGAGACCGTCGTCACCTTTGCCGAGCCTAAGCGCGATATTGTTATCGAGGCTACCGCCGACAATGAGGACGGACTCAATTTCCTCGCAGGCAAGCATATGTCCGAGGTCAACCGCAAGGCGTTCGAGGGAACGGTGCTTGCGCATACCGACGGCGGCGTGCCCAACATCATCCTGGATGTCGATAAGATGGATGAGTACAATTTGGGTTGGCTTATCTACTTCCTCGAGAAAGCCTGCGGAATTTCCGGCTATGTCCTCGGAGTCAATCCGTTTGACCAGCCCGGCGTTGAAAGTTATAAGCTCAATATGTTCGCACTCATGGGCAAGCCCGGATATGAGGAGCGCCGTGCTGAGCTTGAAAACAGAATAAATTTTTAGGAGGAATTCTTAATGGTTTCTTTGATTACAGGACGCAAAGGATCGGGCAAGACAAAACGTCTCATCGAGCAGGTCAACAAGGCTGTTGAAGCTTCCAACGGCAACGTCGTCTGCGTTGAGAAAGAAAGGCTTTTGACTTACGATATCAACTATCGTGCAAGGCTTATCGAGACTGATTTTTACAAGGTCAGCGGCTATAAGGCGTTTTACGGCTTCCTCAGCGGTATCTGCGCAGGTGACCACGATATAACCGATATCCTCGTCGACGCAACTCTCCGCATCGGCAGCAGAGATTACGATGAGCTTGCGGTTTTCCTTGAGAAGGTCAAGGAGCTCAGCGACATCACCGAGAAGAACTTCGTATTCACCGTTTCGGCGGACGAAGAGGAGCTTCCCGAGAAGATTTTCGACTTCTGCCATAAGATTTAAGAGAATTTAGGCTAAAAAACCGAAGTTTTTATTGACAAAACCCGCGCAGGAAGATATAATACTTTCTGCGCGGATTTAAGTAACCGCAAGGTGAATGCTATGTTTATTGAGTTAGAACCCATTTTCAATAATATCGGTATGTCCGCTCCTTTTGATTACGAGCTGGATATGTCCGATGAGGAGTTCTGGGCGTCCAAGCCTTTTCAAAAGGCCGTGCGCGTCAAGGGCGAGGCGGTGAACCGAGCCGGCATAGTTTGCATCGAAGCTCAGGCGACGGTTGAGGTTTCTACCTACTGCGACCGCTGCGCTTCATCGATAGACCGCGTTTTCACCGTTCCCGTTTCTCATACTCTCGTTACCTCGCTGAATAACGAAGAGAACGACGAGCTGATTCTTGTTGAGGATATGCATTTTGAGCTTGATCCTCTCGTGCGGGAGGATGTTTTTCTTTTCCTGCCCAACAAGATTCTGTGCAAAGAGGATTGCAAGGGCGTCTGCCAGTTCTGCGGCGCCAACCTCAACGAAAGCCAATGCAGCTGCAAAAAGCCCATAGACCCGCGTCTCGAGGCTCTCAAACAGCTTTTGGATAATTAAAAGGATTTTTTCCACATTCAATGCACTAGTATTAAGGAGGTGCTCAACATGGCGGTACCCAAGAGAAGAGTATCAAGCGCAAGACGAGACAAGAGACGTTCCAACGTTTGGAAGATGGACGCTCCCGAGCTCGTTAAGTGCCCGCAGTGCGGGGAGTACAAGAGACCCCACAGAATATGCCCCGAGTGCGGCTATTACAACGGCAAGCAAGTGATTAAGAAGGACGCGTGAGCCCTTTGAAACACACGCAAGTCAAATATGACTCGTAAAGCGGCCGGTATCGGCGGCTTAAAGCGTTAACTGCTAAGCTGAGGTTCCGCCTCGGCTGTGCTTTGTACAAGTCATGAATGCGGAGAGGTAGAGGAGGATGAGCCTTCTCTGCCTTTTTGATTTTTATAAGAGGCGTTTTGCGCTTATAAAATCCAAAATTTTTGAAAGGAAGCGGTATCGGCGAAAGCCCTTTGCCGCGCGGTCATAAATATGTCAAAACCGGTTGTTGCAATCGTCGGCAGACCCAATGTCGGCAAATCGACCCTGTTCAACAAGCTCGTCGGAGCGCGTCTGAGCATAGTCGATGATACCCCCGGCGTTACCCGCGACAGAATCTACGGAGACTGCGAGTGGGGCGGCAGAACCTTGCTGCTCGTTGATACGGGCGGCATAGAGCCGTATTCGGACGATATAATCCTAAAGCAGATGCGCCGTCAGGCTCAGCTTGCTATAGACAGTGCCGATGTCATAATTCTTGTTACCGACGTGCGCTCCGGCGTTGTCTCGACCGACAGAGAGGTGGCGTCCATGCTCCAAAAGAGCGGAAAGCCGATAGTTCTCTGCGTCAACAAGTGCGACACGGTCGGTGAACCTCCCGCGGAGTACTACGAGTTTTATAACCTCGGGCTCGGCGATCCGATAGCCGTCTCGTCCGTCCACGGAATGGGTACGGGCGACCTGCTCGACGCAGTGTGCGAATATCTGCCGCCCGCCGAGGAAAATGAGGAGGAGGACGACACCGTCAAGGTTGCCGTTATCGGCAAGCCCAATGTCGGAAAATCGTCGCTTGTCAACGCTATCCTCGGCGAGGACAGAATGATAGTCTCCGATATCGCGGGCACGACCCGTGACGCAACGGATTCTTATGTGGAAAATAAATACGGCAAGTTTGTCTTTATAGATACCGCCGGCCTGCGCAGAAAGAGCCGCGTCTACGACTCTATTGAAAAATATTCCGTAATTAGAGCGAGAATGGCTGTTGAACGTGCGCAGGTATGTGTTATAATGATAGATGCGGTAGAGGGCTTTACCGAGCAGGATTCCAAGGTCGCGGGTATCGCGCACGAGCTCGGCAAGGCGTGCATAATCGCCGTCAACAAGTGGGACGCCGTCGAAAAGGACGGCAAGACCATGGACAGCTACCGCAAAAAGCTGATGAACGATTTCTCGTTTATGTCCTACGCCCCGATAATATTTATCTCGGCAAAGACGGGGCTCAGGCTCGACAGACTGTTTGAGCTTATCAAATATGTTGACGACCAGAACGCCATGCGCATTTCGACAGGCCGCCTCAACGACCTGCTCGCCGATGCCACGGCGCGCGTCCAGCCGCCGACCGACAAGGGCAGGAGGCTCAAGATATTCTATATGACTCAGGCCTCGACCCGCCCGCCGACATTTGTCTGCTTTGTCAACCGCAAGGACTTGTTCCATTACAGCTATCAGCGCTATATCGACAATCAGATTCGCTCGGTATTCGGCCTTGAGGGCACTCCGACGCGCATGATAATCAGAGAAAGGGAATCAAACAAGAAATGATAGTTCTCGGTATCGATCCCGGATATGCAATAGTCGGCTGCGGTGTTGTGGAGTATAAAAACAACCACTTCACCATGCTCGACTACGGCGCGGTGACAACGCCCGCCGGGATGCCGTTCAACCTCAGGCTTGAGCGCATATACGACGGAGTCTCGGAGCTTATGGAAAAATATAAGCCCGAAGCGATGTCGATAGAGAAGCTTTTCTATAATAACAACGCCAAAACGGTTATCGATGTCAGCCAGGCGAGGGGAGTTCTTGTCCTCGCCGCGCAGAAGCACCGTATCCCGATTTTTGAGTATACGCCTCTGCAGGTCAAGCAGAGCGTCGTCGGCTACGGACGCGCCGAAAAGAAGCAGGTGCAGGAGATGACGAGGATAATCCTCAATCTTGATAAGATTCCGAAGCCCGACGATGCCGCCGATGCGCTCGCTATGGCGGTCTGCCACTGCCATTGCAGCGGCTCCGTCATGGGCAGACTCAACACAAGCATATAAAGGAGAGCAGTATGTTTTACAGTATCACGGGTCGGGTAGTCCATACCGATGCGACGAGCGTCGCGGTCGACTGCGGCGGGGTTGCGTTTAATTGCAGCGCCACGGCGAACACCCTGAGAAATATCGGCGCCATAGGCGATACGGTCACGCTCTATACGTATCTAAACGTCCGCGAGGACGCGCTCGATATGTTCGGCTTCTATGATAAAGACGAGCTCGACTGCTTCAAGCTGCTCATAAACGTTACCGGCGTCGGTCCGAAGGCCGCCCTTGCGATACTCTCGCAGCTGACTCCGAACAGACTTGCCGTCTGCGTCGCCTCGGGCGATATAAAGTCGATAACAGCGGCTCAGGGCGTGGGCGCGAAGATAGCGCAGCGAGTTGTGCTTGAGCTTAAAGATAAGCTTAAATCATATATATCTTCAGAGAACCGCGAGGAATTGGCGGCAATAAACGCGGCCGCGTCATCGAGTGCGGGCGAGGAGGCGGTCGATGCCCTCGTTATGCTCGGCTACACAAAGACCGAAGCGGCCTCGGCAGTCGGCAGGCTCGACCAGTCGCTGCCGTCGGATGAGCTGATAAAACAGGCGCTGCGCCTTATTTCAAAGAATATATAACGGGACAAAGGAGACGGCTCTATGGATATGGACAATGAAAACCGCATAGTTACCCCCGATCTCTCGCCCGAGGATTCCGACATTGAGTTTTCCCTGCGCCCGCGCAGACTGACCGACTATATCGGTCAGGAGAAGGCGAAGGAAAACCTCTCGGTTTATATCGAGGCCGCCCGCCGCAGAGGCGACTGCCTCGACCACGTTTTGCTTTACGGCCCTCCCGGACTCGGCAAAACGACTCTTGCGGGCATAATAGCGAATGAAATGGATGTCAATCTCCGCGTGACCTCGGGTCCCGCGATAGAGAAGCCCGGCGACCTCGCCGCATTGCTGACGAATCTCAACGACGGAGACGTGCTCTTTGTCGATGAGATACACCGTCTGTCCCGCGCGGTCGAAGAGGTGCTCTATCCCGCCATGGAGGACAGCGCGATAGATATAATAATCGGCAAGGGTCCGTCGGCGCGTTCGATAAGGCTTGACCTGCCGCACTTCACCCTCGTCGGCGCAACGACCAGAGCGGGTCAGCTGAGTGCGCCTTTGCGCGACCGCTTCGGCGTTATTCTCCGCCTCGAGATGTATACCACCGAGCAGCTCTCGCAGATAGTCACGCGCTCCGCCGGTATACTCGGTATAGAGATGGATCCGAGCGGCTCGGTTGAAATAGCCTCTCGCTCGCGCGGAACTCCGCGAATCGCAAACAGATTTTTAAAGCGCGTGCGCGACTTCGCCCAGGTCATGGGCGACGGCGTAATAACCCGCGAAACAGCTTCGATGGCGCTCGACCGCATGGAGGTCGATGCCCTCGGGCTTGATTCGATAGACAGACTTGTTCTTACCACCATGATAAGAAACTACAACGGCGGCCCCGTGGGGCTGGAGACGATAGCCGCGGCAGTCGGCGAAGAGGCCATAACCATTGAGGACGTCTATGAGCCGTACCTCATGCAGATAGGCTTTTTGAGCAGGACTCCGCGCGGACGCACGGTCACTCCCGCCGCATACAGGCATCTCGGCATAGCAATGCCGGGTCAGCAGCAGTTCGACATTTGACAATCGGAGGTTCTTTTATATGGGAAGACTTTTCGGAACAGACGGTGCAAGAGGCGTTGCAAACAGTGAGCTTACCTGCGAGCTCGCCATGAAAATAGGCAGAGCTACCGCCATGGTGCTCACGGACAGCGCGCATAAGCGCCCCCGCGTGCTTATAGGTATGGATACCCGCGCATCCTCGGAGATGCTCGAGTCCGCTATCAGCGCAGGCCTTTGCTCTGTCGGAGCGGATGTTCTGCTCCTCGGCGTTGTGCCGACCCCGGCAGTGGCGTTCCTTGTGCAGAAATACAAGTACGACGCGGGCATAATGATTTCCGCTTCGCATAACCCCTGCGAATATAACGGTATCAAAATTTTCAAGTCCGACGGATACAAGCTCCCCGACGCGCTCGAGGAGGAAATAGAGGCGATAATCCTCGATGAGACGGTTATTCCTCCCGTCAAAATAGGCGGCGACGTCGGCAGAGTCACAACGTCGGAAATGCCGATTTTCGATTATATAACCCACCTGTGCTCGACCGTCGATTACAGGTTCAACAATATGAGAATAGCTCTCGACTGTGCCAACGGCTCCGCAAGCATAACCGCTCCCGAGTTCTTCATGCAGATGGGCGCTGAGTGCGATGTGCTCTCAAACAAGCCGGACGGCGTCAATATCAACGACAACTGCGGCTCGACTCACCTTGAAAATCTTCGAAAATATGTCGTTGAGCACGGTCTTATGGCGGGCTTCGCCTTCGACGGCGACGCAGACAGACTTCTTGCGGTTGACGAAAACGGCGAAGTTGTTGACGGCGATAAGATAATCGCCATTTGCGCAAAGGATATGAAGGAACGCGGCGAGCTCGACGGCGACACGGCCGTTGTCACCGTCATGAGCAACATGGGCTTCCACAAGTTCTGCGCCGATAATGATATAAACTGCGAGATAACAAAGGTCGGCGACCGCTATGTCCTCGAGCGTATGCTCGAAAAGGGCTATGCCATAGGCGGCGAGCAGTCCGGCCATGTTATTTTCCTGCACCATTCGACCACCGGCGACGGCGAAGTTACCGCCGCTCAGGTGCTCCAAACCATGAAGCGCACCGGAAAGTCGCTCTCCGAGCTTGCAAAATGCATGGAGGTCTATCCGCAGGTGCTCAAGAATGTCAGAGTCTCCAATATCGGTAAGGTGCGTTTCGCAAGCGATGAGGAGATAAAGAAGGCCATAGCCAGAGCCGAATCCGAGCTCGGCGAGGACGGACGCGTGCTCGTTCGCGTGTCGGGCACCGAGCCGCTCGTCAGAGTCATGCTCGAGGGCAAGGATAAAAAGCTTATTGAAAAGCTCTGCGACGAGATTGCCGAGGTCGTCAGGGAGAGACTTATATAAAGGGAGCGCGGTTTTCCGCGCCGGAGAGGAAAAGATATGCGCGTTGCCGATAAATGGAAGGATTATGAGCTGCTCGACTGCTCGTCGGGGCAGAGGCTCGAGCGTTGGGGAGATGTTATACTCATACGACCCGACCCGCAGGTTATCTGGAAAACAGAAAAGACCCATCCGCTCTGGTATAAGGCGCACGCTGTCTATAACCGCTCCTCCTCGGGCGGCGGAAAATGGGATATCAGAAGAAAGATACCCGATGCGTGGAAGATAAAATACGGCGAGCTCGCGTTTATGGTCAAGCCCATGGGCTTCAAGCATACCGGAGTTTTTCCGGAGCAGGCGGTCAATTGGGATATGACGGCTCAGATAATCAGAGACGAGCGCAGACCCCTGCGCGTGCTGAATCTTTTCGCCTATACGGGCGCGGCGACGGTTTCGGCTCTCAACGCCGGAGCGCACGTCACCCATGTAGACGCTTCAAAGGGCATGGTTGCCTGGGCTAAAGAAAACGCCGCCGTAAGCGGACTTTCGGAGCAGCCCGTGCGCTGGCTCGTTGACGACTGCATGAAGTTTGTCGAGCGCGAGATACGCCGCGGCAACAAATACGATATCATAATCATGGACCCGCCGTCATACGGAAGAGGACCGGGCGGCGAGGTCTGGAAGCTTGAGGATGCGGTGTATGACTTTGCGTCGCTGTGTACCGCCGTGCTGTCGGACGACCCCGTTATGGTGCTCATCAATTCCTACACAACGGGACTTTCCGCGTCCGTCATGCAGTATATACTCGGCAGCACCGTGTCGCCGCTGTTCGGCGGCAGGGTGACCTCCGATGAGATCGGTCTGCCCGTCACAGCCTCGGGGCTTGTTCTGCCCTGCGGCGCAAGCGCAGTGTGGAGAAGATAAGAATGAGCGAGAAGTTTATTGAATTTAAAAATGTAACCTATACCTATGAGCCGGAGGAGCAAGGCGAAGCCAAGCCCTCTCCGGCACTTTGCGATATAGACCTGACCGTTGAGCGCGGCGAATTTATAACCGTCCTCGGTCATAACGGCTCCGGCAAGAGCACTCTTGCGAAGCTGACAAACGCCATATTGGTGCCCGAGAGCGGCACAGTCACCGTCGACGGGATAGACACCTCCGACGAGGACAAGCTGATAGATATCCGCCGCAAGGTGGGTATGGTGTTCCAGAATCCCGATAATCAGATAGTCGCCACCATAGTTGAGGACGATGTGGCATTCGGACCCGAAAATTTAGGCGTAGCTCCCGAGGAGATACGCAAAAGAGTCGACGGCGCGCTCAAGGCCGTCGGAATGTACGAGTACCGTCTGCGCGAGCCGCACAAGCTCTCGGGAGGTCAGAAGCAGCGCGTAGCGATCGCGGGCATAATCGCCATGCAGACGGGCTGCATAGTGCTCGACGAGCCTACGGCTATGCTCGACCCGCGCGGCAGGCGCGAGGTCTTTGATACCGTGCGCCGATTAAACCGCGAGATGGGCATAACGGTTCTCTTTGTCACGCATTTTATGGATGAGGCGGTCAAGGCCGACCGAGTCATAGTTATAGATTCGGGGCGTCTCTGCCTCGACGGAACTCCGCGCGAGGTGTTTTCGCAGACCGAGCTTCTGCGCCGCTGCGGACTTGATGTGCCGCAGAGCACAGAGCTGTGCCACCGTCTCATCGAAAAGGGGATAGATCTGCCCGGCAATATTCTTGACGTCGACGAGTGCGTTGAGGCGCTTTCGAAAATAATGGAGGTGAGCCGATGACAATTCTTGAAACAGAAAATCTCACCCACTATTATGAAAACGGCATGGCGGGAGCCGTCGCCGCTATCGAGGATATAAACGTAAAGTTTGAAAAGGGCGAAATAGTCGGAATAATCGGTCATACCGGCTCCGGCAAGAGCACCCTTCTTCAGCATCTCAACGGTCTTTTGAAGCCCGATTCGGGCAGAGTTCTGCTTGACGGCGAGGATATCAACAAGGATAAGCGCACCCTGCGCGCCGCGAGATTCAAGGTCGGGCTTTGCTTCCAGTATCCCGAATATCAGCTTTTTGAGGAGACTGTTTATAAAGATATCTCGTTCGGTCCGAAGAATATGGGACTCGACGGCGACGAGACGGATCGCCGCGTGCGCCGCGCCGCAGAATTTGTGGGGCTTAGCGAGGAGCATCTGAAAAAGTCGCCCTTCGACCTCTCAGGCGGCGAGAAGCGCCGTGCGGCGATAGCGGGCGTTATGGCGATGGAGCCGGAGGTGCTTATCCTCGATGAGCCTACAGCGGGTCTTGACCCGCGCGGCAGGGAGATAATCCTCTCGCTTGTGCGCACATACCGCGAGCAGACGGGGAGTACCGTAATTCTCGTCTCACACAGCATGGAGGATGTCGCCAAAACAGCCGACAAAGTTCTTGTGCTCAACCGTTCCCGCGTTGCGATGTTCGGCACTGTGCCCGAGGTCTATTCGCGCACGGACGAGCTCGAAGAAATGGGGCTCTCCGTCCCGCAGATAACGAAGATTTTCAGAGCTTTGCATGACAGGGGCTTTGATGTCTCCCCGTCCGTGTTTACCGTCAATCAGGGCGCGGACGAGCTTATTCGCTATTTTGAGGGGAGGGGAATAATATGATAAGCGATATCACCATAGGCCAGTATTATTCCGGAACCTCCGTCATTCACCGCATGGATGCGCGCATGAAATTTGTGCTCACCATGGCGCTCATAGTCATTCTTTTTGTGTGCAGGAATTTCTATTCCTTGGCGCTCGGGCTTGTCTTTGTCGTGGCTGCTCTGCTGCTCTCAAGGGTGCCGATGAAGATGATGTGGCGCAGCATAAAGCCGCTTGTCATTCTCATGCTATTTACCGCCGCTATCAATGTTTTCTATAACCGCGGCGGCGAGACGCTCGTCTCGTTCTGGAAAATAACCATAACGACAACAGGCGTTTATACGGCGATATTCACCACCGTTCGTATAATCCTGCTCGTTGTCGTCAGCTCGCTGCTGACCTATACTACCACGCCCACCATGCTCACCGACGGCTTGGAGCGTCTGCTCTCTCCGCTAAAGGTGATAAAGGTGCCCGTGCATACTCTCGCCATGATAATGACGCTCGCCCTGCGTTTTATTCCCGTGCTTATCGAGGAGATAGAGCGTATAATGAACGCGCAGAAGGCGCGCGGAGCGGATCTTGAAACGGGCGGGCTTATTAAGCGCGCCAAGGCGCTCATACCGATACTCATTCCGCTGTTTATTTCATCCTTCCGCAGAGCCTACGAGCTGGCGTTTGCCATGGAGTGCCGCTGCTATACGGGCGGCGAGGGCAGAACGCGCATGAAGCAGATGAAGCTTGCCGCGCGCGATTTCATCGCCCTGGGTATTACCGCCGCACTGCTCGCCGCTGTAATTGTCCTCAACCACTATCTCGGACATCTTATCTGATCGGAGTGAAGGTTTTGAAGAATCTGCTCTTTACCCTGCGCTATGACGGCACCGCTTATCACGGCTGGCAGGTGCAGGAAAATGCGAATACGGTTCAGCAGACCTTTCAGGACGCCGCCGAGCGAATCTGCGGAGTTCGGGATAATGTCATAGGCTGTTCGCGCACGGATTCGGGCGTTCATGCCGAGATGTACTGCTGCAATATGCGAACGGAGTCCCTGATTTCTCCCGAAAAGTGGAAGAATGCGATGAACGGCGTTTTGCCGCACGACATCGCCGTGACGGACTGCCGCGAAGTGCCGTTTGAATTTCACGCGCGCTATGACTGCTCCGGCAAGCGATATGTTTACAGAATCTGGAACGCGCAGGAGAGAAACCCTTTTATTTCAAGATATTCATATCACTATAAATATCCGCTCGATGCGGATTTTCTGAACCGTCAGGCGGCCGAAATGCTCGGAACTCACGACTTTTCGGCATTCTGCGCAGCAGGCGGCAGCACCGTAGATAATGTCCGCACGCTGACCCGTGCCGAGGTCGTGCGCCGCGGCGACGAGGTTCTCATGTACTTCGAGGCGGACGGCTTTCTATACAATATGGTCAGAATAATGGCGGGCACGCTCCTTGATATTTCGAGGGGGAGAATAGCGCCCGATTCGGTACGGGATATCATTTCATCGCTCGACAGAGACAGGGCGGGGGCTACTGCTCCGGCCTGCGGACTCTGCCTTGAGCGGGTTTTCTATAACGGCAAATACTGAACACGGGGGTGCGGCAGATGGCTAAGAAAAAGGTCAAAAAGAAAAATAGCTTTAAAAAGCTGACGGGCGGACTCTTTTTAAAGAAAAAGGCGGATAACCCCGCCCGAAACGGCAAGAAAAAGACAAAGCCCTCAAGGCGCGAGACGATAATCATTACCGTGATGACCGTCATTGCGGTCGGCGCAGTCGTCTTTTTTGCCGCGCGCTCGTTCGGCGGCATGAAGTATAACGACGTCGAGGACTCTGCGAAGCAGCTGATATCCGCGTCCGGCACGGGAGCGGGCTATCCCTATAAGATAAGCTCGAACGACGTGCTCGATATGAAGCCGTTTAAGTCGAATATCGCCCTGCTGACCCGCGATTCCGTTGTAGTGCTCAATTCCTCCGCCAAGGAAATAGCTCGCCTCGAGCATAACTATTCCGACCCCGATATGGCGGTCTATAACGGCAGAGCGCTGGTCTATGACCGCGCGGCGGGAAATTTTACGCTGATGAATTCGAGCAAGATTTTGGGCGACGGCAATACGGGCTCGCCCATCTATACCGCCGCCATGGGCAAGGACGGCACCTTGGCGTTCTCTTTAAAGACCTCCTCGGCTCAGAGCGAGCTTTGCGTCTATAACCATAAGCTCGAGAAGATTTTTGCATGGGAGTGCGCGCAGGAGAAGATATTCGATATCTCGTTAGCCCGAAACGGCAAGAGCGCCGCGCTGATACTTGTCGGCTCCGAAAACGCCGTTACATATTCGCGCCTTGTCGTTCTGAATTTCGGAAAAGACAACCCGGTAGTTACCGACATAAAATATGACAACACCCTGCTTTTTGACGTCATATATAATTCGAGTACGAGCATAATAGCCTACTCGACCGATTTCAAAACGACCGTCTCCAAGTCGGGGCATAAGGAGGATTACTCCTTCGGGAGCAATACTTTGGCGCACGAGGCCGCGTCGGATTCCGGCAGAAGCGCCGTCGTGCTCTATGAATACGCCAACGAGGAGAAGCCGAAGGTAGCGGCCTTTGACAGGCGCTCAAAGCTCCTTTTCGAGCGCAGCTTCGACAAAAAAATCTATGCGCTCACCTGCACCGACAGATATGTAGCCGTGCTGTTTGACGACGGCGTGGAGCTGATATCCTCCGGCGGAAAGACCGCAAAAACCGTCTCCGCCGGCAAAAACGGAAAGAGAGTCATCTGCGCGGGCAGCGACGTATATGTACAATATGCGTCAAATATCACAAAAAATTAACAGCCGCTTAATAATAAAAGGTTTGCCACTGTGAATGGCGTGTGATATAATGGAAAAAACTGTGAACGGAGGGATAAGCCACGGATTTTTTAGTTGATATACTCATGTTTGCGGTCTTTGCCCTGTGCATTTTTGTCGGCGTCAAAAACGGGCTTATCCGTTCGGTGATAGGTCTTGTTGTGGTCACCGTGTCCGCCGCGCTCGCCGTTTGGCTGAGTGAGCCGGTCGCAAACGGCATATATAACCTGTTTATAAAAGAGAGCCTTGAGACTGCCGTGGCGGCACAGCTGCCCGATATGTCCTCGGCGAAGCTTACCTCGCAGAATGTGCAGCAGGTCATATCCTCTCTGCCCGCGGTTATCGTCAAGGCGGCTCAGAGCATGGGCGTCGATATTGCCGCGATATCCGAAAAGGCGGGATCGATAGATCTCAGCGCTGCAAATATAGCAGCCGAAATCTGCGACAGCGTTGCAAAGCCGATAGCCGTCGCCGTGCTCCGAGTGCTGAGCTTTGCGGTTGTTTTCTTTGTCTGCGATTTAGTGCTCCAGCTCGTCGCAAGAGCTGTCTGCAAGCTGTTTGAGCTGCCCGTTATCCGCTCCGTCAACCGCGTCCTCGGCGGTGTTTTCGGAGCCTTGAAGGGCTTGTTTGTGGTTTTGTTTGCCTGCCTTTTGCTCGATGCAGCAGCGTCTCTGTTGCCCGGCACGCAGTTTGCCTCGGCGGTCGGCGCGTCTAAACTCGTAACTTTTATCGTATCAACCGATATATTTTCGCGGCTGATAACGGTTTAATATTTCCGTCCCGCACAGGGCGGAACATATTCGAGGAGGATAATTATGATTAAAAATCTGTTCAAGGGCTGTCTTACCGTCCCCAACCTGCTTTCGCTTATAAGAATCTTTCTTATACCCGCATTCGCCGTGCTCTACTATAAGGGACATATCGGTTGGGCGGTGCTCATGCTCGCGCTTTCGGGAATAAGCGATTTCCTCGACGGAAAGATTGCCCGCCGTTTCAATCAGGTCAGCGAGCTGGGCAAGATACTCGACCCCGTAGCGGATAAGCTGACCCAGATAACCATAGCGGTCATGCTCTATATAGAGTTCCGCAGCTGCAACGATCAGCTGATGCGCGCCTTCAGCTGGGTGTTCCTCGTGTTCCTTGCGAAGGAAGCGGTCATGGTTATCGGCGGAGGCATTATGATACTCTGCGGCATTAAGCCCAGCGCCGCCGAGATATACGGCAAGGTTGCAACCTTTGTGTTCTATTTTGTCATGCTCATTATAATCGGCTTCGGCCCCGAGATCGGCGCGTTCAAAAATTATTGGACTCTGCCCGACCCGCTTCTTATGGCACTTGTCATAATTTCGGCAGTACTTACTTTAGTCGCTTTTGCAAGCTATATGCCCGCAACCTACAGACAGTTTAAGGAAAAGCATCAGAGCAAGCAGGAGAAAAAGACCGAGAAATAATTGCGGCTGTGCAGACTCCGACAAAGTAAAATAGAAACCCGGAGATTATTTAAATGAAAAAGATGATGTGTTCCAGGTGCGGCAAACGCCCTGCAATGTTCTTCATAACCAAGGTCGAGGGCAACGAGACCAAGCAGGAAGGACTCTGTATGAAATGCGCCATGGAATTGAATATTGGACCCATAAAGCAAATAATGGAGAGCATGGGCATCTCGGAGGACGAGGTGGATTCCGTCAGCGAGCAGTTCGACGAGCTGTTCGGTGAGGACGGAACAGGCTTCATGCCCGGCGGCGCGGGAACGCTTCCGTTTATGAATCAGTCCGAGCAGGACGATGACGATGAGGAAGACGAGACCGACGTTGAGGATGAGGATGACGGCGACGAGGGCGATGGGGACAAGCCCCGCGTCGGCCCGTTCGGCATTCCCGTTATCAACGCAAAGAACCCGAGCGAAAAGAAAAAGGGCAAGAAGAAAAAGGGGAGAAAGTTCCTCTCTCTCTATTGCACAGACCTCACCGAGAAGGCCCGTGAGGGTAAAATCGACCGCATAATCGGACGCGATAACGAGATCTACCGCGCGGTGCAGATACTCTGCCGCCGCTCGAAGAATAACCCCTGCCTCATAGGTGAGCCCGGCGTCGGCAAAACAGCCATAGCCGAGGGACTCGCTCTGCGTATAGTCAACGGCGATGTCCCCGCGAAGCTCGCCAAAAAGGAGATACACCTGCTCGACCTCACCGCCCTTGTCGCCGGCACTCAGTTCAGAGGCCAGTTTGAGAGCCGAATAAAGGGTTTGATAGACGAGGTCAAAAAAGAGGGCAATATAATCCTGTTTATCGACGAGGTGCATAACCTTGTCGGCACGGGCGATGCCGAGGGCTCGATGAACGCCGCAAATATCCTGAAGCCCGCCCTTTCGAGAGGCGAGATACAGATAATCGGCGCGACGACCTTCACCGAATACAGAAAATATATCGAGAAGGACGCCGCTCTTGAGCGCCGGCTTCAGCCGATAAAGGTCGAGGAGCCGTCGATAGAAGAGACCTATCAGATGCTCGTCGGCATAAAGGATTATTACGAAAACTTCCACAAGGTCACCGTGAGCGATTCGCTCGTTCACAGAGCCGTTGTGCTCTCCGAGCGCTATATAAACGACCGCTTCCTGCCCGATAAGGCTATCGATCTGCTCGATGAGGCGTGCACCTGCGCGAACCTCAGAAACAAGAGCATAAGCGACCTCGAGACCGCCGAGGAGGATCTCAGGCTCCTCAACGACCGTCAGCAGACGATGATGGAGGAGACGGAGAACACCGACTATGAGGGACTTCTCAAGGTCAAGAGCAGCATAGCCGCCAAGGAGAAGGATATCGAGGCGCTCAAGCCGCTTGCCGCAGACAACGCGGTGACGGAAAGCGACATCGCCAGAGTTATCCAGCTCTGGACGGGCATACCCGCCAACAAGATAATGGAGAGCGACCTTACCCGCCTTGCCGATATGGAGCGGCATCTCAAGGCTAAGCTTATCGGTCAGGATGAGGCAGTCGAGCTTGTCTGCGCCGCGATAAAGCGCGGCAGAGTGCAGATAAACCCGCGCCGCCGCCCGTCGTCGTTTATCTTCGTCGGCCCCACGGGGGTCGGTAAGACCGAGCTTGTAAAGCTGCTTTCTCAGGAGCTGTTTGATACTCCCGAGACGCTCATACGCCTTGATATGTCCGAGTTCATGGAGAAGCACTCCGTCTCGCGCATAATAGGCTCGCCGCCCGGCTATGTCGGCTATGACGAGGCGGGTCAGCTGACCGAAAAGGTGCGCAGAAAGCCTTATTCAGTCATTCTCTTCGACGAGATAGAAAAGGCGCATCCCGATGTTATGAATATCCTGCTCCAGATACTTGACGAGGGCAGAATAACCGACGCACAGGGCAGAACGGTCAGCTTCGAAAACACGATAATTATCATGACCTCCAACGCCGGCAGCGAACGCCGCGAGGGCGTCATGGGCTTTGCGAAGAATCAGAGCGATGCCAATAAAGAAAAGGCACTCAAGGCACTCAGAGAGTTCCTGCGCCCGGAGTTTATCGGCAGAGTTGACGAGATAGTTGTCTTTAACGACCTGACTCCCGAGAACCTCGAGCAGATATCGAATCTCATGCTCTCCGAGCTTGTCGAGCCCCTGCGCGACAAGGGCATAGAGTTCACCTGGGATGAGAGCGTGCCTAAGCTTGTCGCCTCGATGTCCGAGGGCGGTCTGCGCGGAGCGCGCGACCTGAGGAACAATATCAGACGGCAGGTCGAGGATAAGATAGCCGGCGCAATAGTCGACCACGCCTCGTCTCCGCTGAGCGAAGTCCGGGCTCTTGTTGAGGACGGAAAAATAGTTATCGACGCAAAATGATAATCGGGGACTGTCGTGCGGCAGTCCCTTGTTTTATAAAAGTGAGGAGTACTATGGATATTTGTTTTATCTTCGCGCGGAATATCCGCAGTGAGCGCTATGAAAAAGCATATGTGGAGGCGGCACAATGAAAATTCTGACTTCATCGCAGATGTTTTCTGCGGAGCAGGCACAGGTAAACAGGGGAATGAGCTTTACGCGCCTTATGGAAAACGCCGGCAGCGCGTGCGCAAGGGAGATAAGAGAGCGCTTTGCCTCTCTTGAGCAGTCGCGCGGACTTGTGTGCGTGCTCTGCGGAAAGGGCAAGAACGGCGGCGACGGCTTTGTTATCGCACGCAAGCTTGCACTTGCTGGCTTTAATGTCGCCGTTACGGAGGCTTTCGGCGAGCCTACCGCCGAGGACTCTATACTCATGCGCGAAAAGGCGGTTGAAACAGGGCTTGTCCCGGAGTTCTTCTGGGGAGAGGATAACGCCCGAAAGTCAATAGAATCCGCTGCGGTTATAGTTGATGCCGTGTTCGGAACGGGCTATAAATACAGAGAGGACGAACGGGTGTCGGAGGTCTTTGAGGCGGTCAATGCTTCGTCTGCAAAGGTCGTTTCAATCGATGTCCCGAGCGGACTCGAGAGCAATACGGGCGATGTGCCGGGACGCTCCGTAAGAGCGGATATCACGATAGCCGTGTCCTGCATGAAGCCCGTCCATGTGCTGAAGCCCGCGTGCGTGCTCTGCGGCGAAATAATAACCGTCGCAATAGGCATAGACGACGATGTTATTGACGGCATTGAGGGCGATACCCTCGCCGTGCTCACCCCTTCTCAGGCGAAGAAGCTGTTCCCGCGCCGCGGTCTTATGGCGAACAAAGGCACCTTCGGACGCGCTCTGAGCGTCTGCGGAAGCCGCAATATGCAGGGCGCCGCGGTGCTCGCCGCCTCGTCCGCACTGCGCAGCGGAGCGGGTCTTGTTACGGCCGCTTTCCCCGATGCCGCATATAACGCGATAGCCCCGAAGCTCACCGAAGCACTGCTGCTGCCTTTGCCGTCGAACGAGTCGGGAACATTTTCCTCCGGCGCTGTTCCTGCTCTCCTCGAGCAGGCAGAGCAGTCCTCGGCGGTGCTCATAGGCTGCGGAATGGGGCTGAATCTGCATACGAAAGAGCTTGTCTCGGAGCTTGTTCGGAGCTGCACAAAGCCTATGATTATTGACGCCGACGGCATAAATGCGCTCGCCGCAAATATAGATATACTGAAAAATATCAAAGCTCCCGTTATTCTCACTCCGCATCCCGGCGAGATGTCCCGTCTGACGGGCATGAGCATAGCAGATATCGAGCGGGACAGGGTGAATGTCGCCCGCCGTTTCGCCGATGAGTACGGCGTTGTGCTCCTGCTGAAGGGCGCGAGCACGGTAATAGCCGGCGCGGGCAGGCGCGATGCGTATATCAATGTCACCGGCAATCAGGGCATGGCAAAGGGCGGCAGCGGAGATATGCTCTCGGGCATTATTTTGGCGCTCCTTGCCCAGGGCGTCTATCCGTTTGACGCGGCGGTGCTCGGCGCATATATCCACGGTGCGGCAGGAGACGCAGCGGCGCGCGAGCTGTCGCTCACGTCGATGCTCGCCTCGGACTGCATAGCGGCTCTGCCGCGCGTAACGCGCAATCTCGAGAGGTAACGGGCAATTGGAGTGATTGCTTGAAACGAATACTTCCGCTGATTCTGCCTCTGTTTTTACTTATTTTCGGCGGCTGCAAAAGCACGCCCGACCGAAACGGCGACAGACCGCCGGATATCCCGACCGCTTTCACGGCTGAAATTTATATCATCCGCGGCGAACGCGAATATGAGGCGAAATATGACCAAACCTCGCTCGCCGAAGCGCAGCTTGAATTTACTTCCCCCGCCACGGTGCGCGGGCTTAAAGTAACGCTCAACGGCTCGAAGTGCACATTGGGCTACGGAAATCTGACCTTTTCGGCGGATGTCTCGTCCCTGCCGCAGAGCGGGGTGGGAGAGCTCATAACAAGGGCGCTCAAAGCCTCCTGCGATACGGCAGCCGCGCAGACCGTGCACACGGGCGACGCATGGGAGACGAAGGGCGAAATATCCGGAGTGGAATTCACTTTAAGGCGCGGCGAGGACGGCCTGCCGCAGAGTCTCGAAATACCAAAAGCCCTGCTGACCGCGGAGTTTCGCGAAGTCTCACCCAAATAAAAAGTCGGGCATATACTGTACTGACTTGAAATTTTTGCTCCCCGAATGTCAAGTTAATGTTTAATCGCGCTTTTGTCAGGCAAAAATACTCTTGCCGGACAATGAAAACGGAGAGTGATTAAAATGACAGTAAAACGGGGAGATATATACTACGCCGATTTGAGTCCCGTCGTCGGCTCCGAGCAGGGCGGGATAAGACCGGTGCTGATAGTTCAAAACGACGTCGGCAACCGCTTTAGCCCGACTGTCATAGCCGCGGCGATAACCAGCCAGAAGTACAAGACCAATCTTCCCACTCATATAAGAGTCAACGCGGACGGCTGCGGGCTCGCCAAGGATTCGATAGTCCTGCTCGAGCAGGTGCGCACGCTCGACAAAAAGCGGCTCAAGGAAAAGATGGGCGCACTCGGCGGCGCGGATATGGGCAGAGTAAACAGGGCTCTTTCCGTCAGCCTCGGAATAGGAGAAACGGACGTTTAACATAGAATTTTATATCCGGGGGCTGTCGTATTTAGCGACAGCCTCTGTATTTTTCCGCAGACCCGACAATTCTGCCGCTTGCAGTCGCTGCCGTGCTGCTCGTTTCTGACATCTTTTTTCCCGTTTTTCAATTCATTTTGACATCCTGCAAAAAAACTTAAAAAAAGCTCCTCAAAACTTTAAAAAAAACCGAAAAGGTATTGGAACTTCTGCCCAAATCTATTATAATATAATCCGTATGCACTATCATTTCTCCAAGCGGAGAACACAGGAGAGAAGTATGGGTAAATATTCCGTTTCACTCAAAAAAGTAGTGGATGATAATTCACTCGGAGTGCTGTATGCGCCCAAGCCCGTCGAGGATGTCTATGTCACTTCCTATGATGTCAACCGTCCCGGTTTGATGCTCGCGGGGTACAGCGCATATTTTGACGCCGAGCGCCTCCAGTTTCTCGGTCTTACCGAGATGAACTATGTTTCGAGCCTCGATGAGGAGACCGCCGCGGCGAGCATGGAGCGCCTCATGGCAACTCAGCCCGTCGCCGTCGTTATCACGCGCTCGCTCGAGTGCCCCGATAAGCTGCTCGAATATGCGAAGAAGTATTCCGTGCCGATTCTAACGAGCACGGATTCAACCTCCGGCTGTATGTCGACTCTGATATCATATCTGAGCGTCGAGCTCGCCCAGCGTATAACTCGCCACGGCGTGTTCGTCGAAGTCAGCGGCGAGGGCGTACTTATTTTGGGCGACAGCGGCGTCGGAAAGAGCGAGACCGCCCTTGAGCTTATAAAGCGCGGACACAGACTGATAGCGGACGATGCGGTTGAAATCCGCCGCGTATCCTCAAGGACGCTCGTCGGCAGTGCGCCGGATAACATACGCCACTTTATCGAGCTTCGCGGCGTCGGCATAATAAACGCCCGCAGGATATTCGGTATGGGCGCCGTCAAGATGACCGAGAAGATAGACATGGTCGTTCAGCTTGAGCCGTGGGACAACGATAAGGTCTATGACCGCCTCGGACTCGACAACGAATATGTCGAAATACTCGGCATAAAAGTCCCGCTGACCGTCGTCCCCGTTAAGCCCGGACGAAATCTTTCGATAATAATCGAAGCGGCGGCGATGAATAACAGGCAAAAGAAAATGGGCTACAATGCGGCGCGTGAGCTGCTGCATTCGCTCGGCATGACGGACGACATAGTTCCCGAAGAGAAGGAACTTGAGGTCTGGCACGATTTTTAATATGAAAAGACAGGGGAAGAGAACTGTCTGTATGGAGGTATAAAAATGTACAGAGTTGGAGTCGATCTCGGCGGCACAAACATCGTCGCCGGCGTTATCAATGAAAAAATGGAGATAATCGGCAAGGGCAAGCTCAAGACCAACTGCCCCCGCGACGCGGCGGACATTCTTGAGGATGTCGCAAAGGCTGTCGAGGCCGCCGTTATAGATGCGGGTATCACCATGAACGACGTTGTCAGCGTGGGAATAGGAACCCCCGGCTCGGTCAACAAGAAAAACGGCGTTATCGAGTATGCGAACAACCTCGCTTTCGATAATGTTCCCGCGCGCGATATCCTTGAGTCGAGACTTAAAAAGACCATTTATCTTGACAATGACGCGAACTGCGCCGCACTCGGCGAAGCAAAGGCGGGCGCCGGCAAGGGCGTCAACAGCTTTGTTGCCGTAACTCTCGGAACGGGTGTCGGAAGCGGCATAGTCATAGACGGCAAGATAGTCACCGGTGTCAACGACGCCGCGGGCGAGATGGGTCATATGGTCATCGTCGCGGACGGCGAGCCCTGCACCTGCGGACGCAGAGGCTGCTGGGAGAGCTATTCCTCCGCAACAGCGCTCATCCGTCAGACAAAGGACGCCATGCGCCACGACCCCTATACCGTCATGTGGGATCTCGTCGACAACAACATCAGCCGTGTCAGCGGCAGAACCTCGTTCGACGCCATGCGCGCCGGAGACGAGACCGCGAAGAAGGTCGTCAACCAGTATATATTCTATCTCGCGGCGGGCATTACGAATATCGTCAACGCCCTCCAGCCCGATATGATTTGCATCGGCGGCGGAATAGGCCACGAGAAAGAGAATCTGCTCGTTCCGCTGAGAAAGATGGTTGAGCGCGAGAGATACAGCATTCACGCAAAGGTTCAGACAAAAATAATTTCCGCCGAGCTCGGCAACGACGCCGGACTTATCGGCGCAGCTCTGCTTGACAGATAAATACACGCCGCACGTGCGGTTGAAGATATTGGAGTATTATGAATAATATCGAAGCTTTGGAAAAATATGCGCTCTCACTCGAATGCAGTGCCGAGCGCGAAGTGTCGATGAAGAACTATACGAGCTTCAAGGTCGGCGGTCCTGCCGAGCTGTTCCTCTCGCCGGAGGACGCCGGGCAGACCGCTAAGCTTGTTCGCTTCTGCGAAAAAGAGGAGATTCCCGTGTTCGTCCTCGGCAAGGGCAGCAACCTCCTTGTCAGCGACAGGGGAATAAAGGGCGCGGTTATATATACCGGCAAGCAGTGCGGTATATCCCTGACCGATGAAAACACCGTGCGCGCTCAGAGCGGCGCGAGCCTCGCTCAGCTCTGCACGTTTGCGCTCGAAAACTCTCTCTCGGGGCTTGAATTTGCTTACGGAATCCCCGGAACCGTCGGCGGCGCTGTGTTTATGAACGCCGGAGCCTACGGCGGAGAGATGAAGGATGTGCTCTTGAACAGCGAATACGTTTCAACAGACGGAACCTCCGGCGAGCTTGACAACGAAGCTATGGAGCTCTCCTACCGCCACAGCGCTTATGAGAACAGCAATCTCGTGATAACCGCCGCGTCCGTAAGACTTGCTCCCGCAGACCGGAATGAGATAAAGAGCACGATGAACGACATCCTCGCCCGCCGCAAGGAGAAGCAGCCGCTCGAGTATCCCAGCGCGGGCAGTACATTTAAACGCCCCGAGGGTAATTTCGCGGGTGCGCTTATCGAGCAGTGCGGCCTCAAGGGAGTCAGCGTCGGCGGCGCGCAGGTCAGCGAGAAGCACGCGGGCTTTATAATTAATCGCGGCGGTGCTACCGCGGCGGATATTTTAAGCCTTATAAAGCACGTTCAGGCGCGTGTCAAGGCTCAGACGGGCGTATCGCTTGAAACGGAGATAAGACTTATTGGCTGATTGAAGCCCGTTTTTTTACAGGAGAAAACAAAATGGAGATCACTATCGTTACCGGACTTTCCGGAGCAGGAAAATCGAGAGTAGTTGACGCGCTTGAGGATATAGGCTATTTCTGCGTGGATAATATGCCGCCCAAGCTTATGCCGACTTTTGCTCAGCTTTTGCTCAATTCCCGCGAAAAAAGAGAAAAGGTCGCCATTGTTACCGATATCCGTGTCGGCGCTTCATTCGGCGATCTGTTCAACGCCATAGTCGAGCTCAAGGAGCTCAAGTGCGACACGAAGCTGCTGTTTATCGATGCCTCGGATGATGTGCTTATCCGCAGATATAAGGAGACAAGGCGCAAGCACCCGTTGCTCGATAAATATAACGGCTCCATAAACGATGCTTTGGCCGCGGAGCGCAGTATTCTCGAGCCCGCAAAGAGCATAGCGGATTATATTATCGACAGCTCGCATATGACCCCGACCGACTGCAAGAACCGAATCTGCGAAATGTTTCTCGACAATCCGAGCAACGCGCTCAAGGTTCACTGCGTGTCGTTCGGCTTCAAATACGGCATCCCGAACGATTCCGATTTGATGTTCGACGTGCGCTGCCTGCCGAATCCGTTCTATGTTGAGGAGCTGAAGCAGCACACGGGGCTTGAAGCGCCCGTCAGGGACTATGTTCTCAAGTGGGACGAGGCGCGGGGGCTCGAAGCGAAGCTCTGCGACCTGCTCGATTATCTTATCCCGCTTTACCGCAAGGAGGGCAAGAGCCAGCTCGTTATATCCGTCGGCTGTACCGGCGGCAGACACCGCTCGGTCGTCTTTGCCGAGCTTTTAAAGGATCATCTTGAAAAGATAGGCTGCGTTGCTACCGTTCAGCACCGCGATATGAAAAAATAGGGAGGAAAAAACGTGTCGTTCTCATCGGATGTCAAGCAGGAGCTCGCGCAGGTGCCTGTGCTTTCGGACTGCTGCGCTCAGGCAAGAGCCTACGGAATGCTGCTCTTCGGCAGAATGTTTTCCGTCTCCGAGATATCATTTGCCACCGAGAACGAGAATATCGCAAGGTTCTACTGCGATGTCATAAAGGAGCTTTTCGGCATAACGCCGTCCCTCTCGTCGGGCGTGTCGAAATATACCGTCTCTGTACCCGACGAGGCGGACAGAAAGCGGATACTCGAATTTTTCGGTCACAGCGAAAGCGACATTTCCCTTCGCATAAACCGGGCGAACCTCCCGGAGGACTGCTGCTTCGGTTCGTTTCTGCGCGGCGTTTTTATCGCCTGCGGAACGGTGAGCTCGCCTGAGAAAAACTATCATCTTGAGTTTTCCGTCTCGTATAAGAGACTTTGCAACGACCTCATTCAGCTGCTTGACGAAGTCGGCTTTGAGCCGAAATATGTCAAGAGAAAGTCGAGCCATATCGTCTATTTCAAAGTCAGCGAGAAGATAGAGGAGTTCTTGACCCTCGTCGGTGCGATGAACTCGACGCTCGAGCTTATGGGAATCAAGATGCATAAAGATATGGTCAACCATGTCAACAGGCGCGTCAATTTTGAAAATGCCAATCTGAGCCGCACTGTCGATGCCGCGATAGTGCAGGTTGAAGCGATAGAAAAAATAGAAAGAACCGTCGGACTCGAGAGTCTGCCCGTGCCGCTCGCCGAAATGGCGAAGCTGAGGCGGGAGAACCCCGAAGTGAGTCTGAGCGAGCTTGCGGATATGACTGATCCGCCGCTCACGCGCTCGGGTGTCAATCACAGGCTCAAACGCCTCGTTGAAATCGCCGGCGGCATAGGGGGCTAAGACCCGCGGAGAAGAGCTATGTCATTTACACACCTTCATCTTCATACCGAATACAGTCTGCTTGACGGCGCGTGCCGTATCGAGCAGCTTATGGACGAGGTGCAGCGCCTCGGTCAGACGAGCGTCGCCGTGACAGACCACGGTGTTATGTACGGCGTCATCGACTTTTACCGCGCGGCTAAAAAACGCGGGATAAAGCCGATAATCGGCTGTGAGGTGTATATGGCGGCCCGCACCCGCTTCGACAAAATCCATGCCCTCGATTCCGAGCGCTATCACCTGATACTGCTTTGCGAAAATGAAACAGGATATAAGAATCTGATAAAGCTTGTGTCGGAGGGATTCGTCACGGGCTTTTATACAAAACCGCGAATAGACCGCGAGCTCCTCGAGAAATATCACGAGGGGCTTATTGCGCTTTCTGCGTGTATTGCGGGCGAAATCCCGCGTGCGCTGCTCAGCGGCGACTATGAGGGCGCGAAGAAAAAGGCTCTCTGGTATCGCTCCGTAATGGGCGAAAACAACTTCTTTCTTGAGATTCAGGATCACGGTCTCCCCGAACAGAAGAGAATAATTCCCATGCTCGCGCAGCTTTCGAGGGAGACGGGGATACCGCTCGTTGCCACGAACGACGTGCACTATATCTCCAAAGAGGATTCCGAGATGCAGCAGGTGCTCATCTGCATCCAGACGAACCATACCCTCGGCGAGGATACGGGCATGGAGTTTCAGACGCAGGAGTTCTATTTAAAGAGCGAGCAGGAGATGCTCTCGCTCTTTCCGGACTATGCCGACGCCGTCGAGAGAACCTCCGAGATAGCCGAGCGGTGCAATGTCGAGTTTGAGTTCGGCAAAACAAAGCTCCCGCATTTTGAAGTGCCCGGAAATCAGGATCACTTCGAGTATCTTAAAAATATGGCGCAGGAGGGTATGCATTTACGCTACGGCGAAAATATCCCCGAGGAGTATCAGAAGCGCCTCGACTACGAGCTCTCGGTTATCAGCCGAATGGGCTATGTCGATTATTATCTGATAGTCCACGATTTCATAAACCACGCACGCAGCCGCAATATACCGGTAGGCCCCGGCAGAGGCTCGGGCGCGGGCAGTATCACCGCCTATGCCATAGGCATAACGGGCATTGACCCGATGAAATACAGCCTGCTGTTCGAGCGTTTTCTCAATCCCGAGCGCGTCAGTATGCCCGATTTCGACGTCGATTTCTGCTACGAGCGCCGAAGCGAGGTCATAGACTATGTAATTGAAAAATACGGCTCCGATCATGTCGCGCAGATAGTGACCTTCGGTACCATGGCGGCGCGCGCCGCGGTGCGCGATGTCGGCAGAGTGCTCGGTATGCCGTATAACGATGTCGATACCGTTGCAAAGCTTATCCCGCGCGAGCTCGGCATAACGATAGAAAAGGCGTTCAAATCGGCGGATTTTCGCGCCCTCTACGAAAACGACGAGAATGTCCGCAGGCTCATTGACCTCTCTCGCAAGGTCGAGGGTATGCCGCGCCACGCCTCCACCCATGCGGCGGGCGTTGTCATAACGCGCGACACGGTTGAGAGCTATGTGCCGCTTGCGAGAAACGACGAGTCCATTGTCACGCAGTTCACCATGACCACCCTCGAGGAGCTCGGACTGCTCAAAATAGATTTTCTCGGTCTGCGCACTCTGACGGTTATCGACTATGCAAAGCGCAGCATAAAAGAGCGCGTTCCGGATTTCTCCGAGGACACTATAGACTATGAGGATGAAGAAGTGTTCGCTATGCTCTCGTCCGGCAGAACCGAGGGCGTGTTCCAGTTTGAATCCGCGGGCATGAGAAGCGTGCTCATGGGACTCAAGCCGCAGAGGATAGAGGATCTGATAGCCGTTATCTCGCTCTATCGACCGGGCCCCATGGATTCCATCCCGACATATATCGCGAACCGCCACGATCCCTCAAAAATACGCTATAAGACCCCGATGCTCGAGGGCATACTCAAGGTCACTTACGGCTGTATGATATATCAGGAGCAGGTTATGGAGATATTCCGCACCCTTGCGGGCTACTCCTACGGCCGGGCGGATATAGTCCGCCGCGCCATGTCGAAAAAGAAGCACGACGTCATGGAGCGCGAGCGCCATAATTTCATATACGGACTTGTCAACGAGGACGGCACGGTTGAGTGCGAGGGCGCGGTGAAGCGCGGAGTAGACGAAAAGACCGCCAATGATATCTTCAACGATATGTCGTCCTTCGCGTCCTATGCGTTCAATAAGTCCCATGCAGCAGCGTATGCGTTTGTCGCCTACAAAACGGCGTGGCTCAAGTGTCACTATCCCTGCGAGTTCATGGCGGCGCTTATCAGCAGCGTGCTCGACGATACGCCGAAGGTCGCGGAGTATATAGCGGAGTGCTCGCGCCTCGGCATAGAGGTCGTGCCGCCCCATGTCAATGTCAGCTCCGAGCGCTTCACGGCGCGGGACGGGAAGATATATTTCGGACTGCTCGCCGTCAAGAATGTCGGCGCGGGCTTTATAAGAGAGATTGAGCGCGAGAGAAAAACGGGCGGCGAGTTTACATCGTTCTATTCTTTCTGCAAGCGGATGCAGGACAAGGAGTTCAACAAACGCGCTGTCGAGAGCCTCATAAAATGCGGAGCGCTCGACGGGTTGGGCGCAAACCGCCGCCAGATGCTCTATGCGTTCCCGGAGATAGCGGCGGAGCTTGAAAATGACCGCCGCCGCAATATCGACGGTCAGTTGGGCTTCTTCGATGCAGTGCCGAGCGAGGCTTATAACGGCGAATATAAGATGCCGACGCTTGAGGAGATGGACAGGCGTGAACTGCTCAGGCTCGAAAAAGAGATGACCGGACTCTATCTCATGGGTCATCCCATGGCGGAATACGAGCCGCTTGCCGAACGCCTCGGCTGCGCCAATACGGCGGAGCTGCGCAGCGCGGACGAGGTCGGCGGCATATATAAGGACGAGTCGCGTGTCGAGCTTCTCTGCATAATAACGAATGTCAGAAAGAAGATAACAAAAAACAACACGACCATGGCTTTTGTGACGGCGGAGGATGTATTCGGCTCGATAGAGGTCATTGTGTTCCCGAAAATATATGAGCAGCAGACGCAGCTCTTTGCAGAGGGCAATATCGTTCTCGTTCACGGCAGATTGAGCGTGCGCGAGGACGAGGAGACAAAATTGGTGTGCGAGTCGGTCGAGCCCTGCCCGCCGGCGGACGCGAAGAAGAAAGTAAGCGAGCAGGTGAGACAGGCCGCGAGTGCCGACTCTCGGCCGCAGAAAAAGGCTGCCTCAAAAACGCCCGGGCTGTTTCTGCGCTTTGCAGGCGAGGACTGCCCTGAAATAGAGCGCGCTCAGAGAATACTCGACTTTTTCGACGGAAATAAAACGGTGTATTTTTTCTATTGTGACACGAAAAAATATATCCGCCAGCCGTTTTCGCACAGCGCGGATGTCAACGAGCCGATGCTCAAGGAGCTCAGACGCATTTTGGGCGAGGACAATGTTATCTATATAGAGTGAAATAAAATATGAAGCTTTTTCCTCCGCATCCGATATAGAATATTGCCGCAATCGCGGGAATACAAAAATAATGCGGGAAAAACAGTTTTTTTGACTTAATTTTGCAGAAAAACCGTATTTTCATTTGACTTTTATTCGGCGAAAGTGTATGATATAAAAACAGCGAATGCTGTTTAAAAGGGAATAAGATTATATATAATGACGGAGGAATGACGATGAAGAGCATAGCAGTGCTTACAAGCGGCGGAGATTCACCGGGTATGAACGCCGCCGTGCGCGCAGTCGTGCGTACTGCCTGCCAGAGAGGCATCAAGGTTTACGGTGTTGACAGAGGCTATACCGGCTTGATAAAAGGCGATGTACATGAGATGAACCTGCGCTCCGTGTCGGATATAATCACGAGGGGCGGTACGATTCTCTATTCCGCGAGATGCCCCGAGTTCAAGACCGAAGAAGGAATACAGAAGGCTGTCGATACCTGCAAGAGAGTCGGCATTGACGGCATGGTTATAATCGGCGGCGACGGCTCGTTCAGAGGTGCGAGAGACCTCTCCCTGCGCGGTATCCCGTGCATCGGTCTGCCCGGAACTATCGACAACGATATCTCCTGCACCGATTATACAATAGGCTATGATACCTGCCTCAACACCATTGTTCAGATGGTTGACCGCATACGCGATACCTCCGAGTCTCATGACCGCTGCACCGTAGTCGAGGTCATGGGTCGCGGCGCAGGCTATCTTGCGCTCGAGTCGGGTATTGCCGTAGGCGCAACCTCAATATTGGTGCCCGAGGTCGAGCATGACATAGAGCGCGATATTATAGCGCGTATCCGCGAGTTCCAAAAGACCGGCAAGAGACACTTTATAGTCATTGTTGCCGAGGGTGTCGGCGGAACTGCGGAGATAGCGAAGAAAATCGAAGCGGAGACCGGAGTTGAGTCGAGAGCTACGATTCTCGGCCATGTTCAGCGCGGCGGCTCGCCGACTGCGAGAGACAGGATAATGGCCAGCCAGATGGGCTCGCGTGCCGTTGATCTGCTCACTCAGGGCATAGGCAACAGAGTTGTCGGAATAAGAGACAACAAGATAGTCGATTTCGACATCTTCGAGGCTCTCAAAATGACCAAGACCATAGACATGAAAGACTATGAGCTTGCGCACGAGATCTCCATATAAGGGTGTAATATGAACATAGAAAAACTGATTTCTTTAAGACAGCAGATAATCAAAAAAGACTTCAGTCGAATGAATGATATGCAGCTTGAAGCGGTCCTTACTACCAAAGGACCGCTTTTGGTACTTGCGGGAGCGGGCAGCGGAAAAACCACCGTGCTCGTCAACCGCATCGTAAACCTCGTCAAATACGGCGAGGCATATTATTCCTCCGACTTTTCCCGTCCCGTGCGCGAGGGCGACGAGAAACTGCTTGAAAACTATCTCGCGGGCGACACAAGCCTTTTCGAGGCGGAGGAGCTTTTGAGCGTCCGCCCCGCGAAGCCGTGGCAGATATTGGCCATAACCTTTACTAACAAGGCGGCGGGCGAGCTCAAGGAGCGTATCTGCAAGGCGCTGGGCGAGGACGGCAACGATGTCTGGGCGAGTACATTCCACTCGACCTGCGCCAAGATTTTGCGCCGCCACGCCGACGAGATAGGCTATACGCACAATTTCACTATCTATGACTCGGACGATTCGAAGCGCGCCGCCAAGGAGTGCATAAAGCGTCTGGGCTATGACGAGAAGATGATTCCCGTAAAGTCGGTGCTCTCGGAGATAAGCCGCGCCAAGGACGAGCTTATAACCCCCGCCGAGTTTATTGCGACGAGTCAGGCTGATATACGCCTGAAGAAGATAGGCGAGGTCTATGAGGAGTATCAGAAGTTCCTCAAGGCCGCCGACGCCATGGACTTCGACGATTTGATAGTCAATATGGTAAAGCTCCTCAGAACGAATAAGGAGACCCGCGAATACTATCAGAACCGCTTCAAATATATCATGGTCGACGAGTATCAGGATACGAACCACGCGCAGTATGTGCTCACGGCGCTGCTCGCGGCGGGACATGAGAATATCTGCGTCGTCGGCGATGACGACCAGAGCATCTACCGCTTCCGCGGCGCGACTATAGAAAATATCCTGAGCTTTGAAAAGCAGTATAAAAACGCAAAGGTCATTCGCCTTGAGCAGAATTACCGCTCGACTCAGACGATACTTGACGCCGCCAACGCCGTTATTGCGAACAACGAGCAGCGAAAGGGCAAAAATCTCTGGACAGACAACGGACAGGGCGCAAAGATAGAGTTCTATGTCGCCGAGGACGAGCTGGCGGAGAGCCGCCATGTTGCGGATACGATAGTGTCCAATGTTGCCGACGGCGAGGAGTGGAACGACCATGCGGTGCTCTACAGAATGAATGCGCAGTCGAACCTTATCGAGCAGTCGTTTATCCGCAGCGGCGTACCCTACAGAATGATAGGCGGTCACAGATTCTACGACCGCAAGGAGATAAAGGACGCCATGGCGTATCTCTATGTCGTCAATAACACGGCGGACGAGATAAGGCTCAGAAGAATAATCAACGAGCCAAAGCGCGGAATAGGCGAGACCTCGCTCAATGCCGTCTTTGAGATAGCAAACGGGCTCGGCGTCGAGCCGTTCGAGGTCATACGCTCGGCGGATCAGTATGCGAAGCTTTCCCGTGCATCTTCAAAGCTTATGGCGTTCGGGAAGCTCATTGACTCGTTCCGCGAGAAGCTGGAGGAAATGCCGCTTGCCGACCTGCTCGGCGTGATACTCGACGAGACGGGCTACACGCTCTCGCTTGCCAACGAGCCCGAAAAATATCAGGAGCGCGTGGCGAACCTGTCCGAGCTCGGCAACAATATCAGGCGCTACTGCGAGGAGAATCCCGACGGCGACCTCAACGGCTTCTTGCAGGAGACCGCACTGCTCACCGATATCGATAACTACAACGCCCAGACTCAGGCGGTGGTTATGATGACTATACATTCGGCCAAGGGACTCGAATTTCCCAATGTGTTTATAGTCGGCATGGAGGAGGGGATATTCCCCGGAATGCAGACGATACTCTATGAGCCTGAGAATATCGAGGAGGAGCGCAGACTTGCCTATGTCGCGATAACCCGCGCGAAGAAGAAGCTCTATATTTCAAGCGCGTCAACGCGAATGCTCTACGGCATGACGAACCGCAACCGCCCATCGAGATTCGTCGAGGAGATACCCGACGAGCTGCTCGACAAGAGAGGTGCAAGGCCGATGTCTTATCAGACCTACGGCATACCGCAGCAGCGTTCCGCGGGGCAGGGGAGCGCGTCACGCGGATTCTCAAAACCCTCGTCGCAGTCGCCCGCAAGAGCGTCAAACGCCATACCCCAAAAGCCCGCTTACGGCTTCTCCGCTTCGTCCGGCTTCTCCGGTGCGGGCGCGAAGAAGCCCGCCGCCGCGGCGCAGAGCTATTCCGTCGGCGAGACGGTCAAGCATAAGGCCTACGGCACGGGCGTGATACTCGGTATGCAGAAAATGGCGAACGACACCATGCTCGAAATAGCCTTTGAAAAAGTAGGCACAAAGAAGATAATGGCGAATTACGCCAAGCTCGAAAAAGTGTAATTATCCCCCGGCCGGCGCAGAATCAACAGCGTCGTCCGGGGGCTTTGCAATATTCAGGTCAACAGATAAAATAAGCACGAAGCGTGAAAGCCGTTTTGTTTTGCAAAACACGGCGACCGAATTAAAATTGTTTGCCTGACGGAGGTTTCTCCCCTCGAAAAAACCAGTTTGTTTTACACCCGCTTAAAGTTTCACCCCGGAGCCATTATTTTTTCTCTTCTCGTTGCCAAAGCCGTGATAAAGTGATAAAATTTAATCAACATATATTAATGGATGGGGTAAAAGTGGAAGCTGCAAAACAAAAGGCAAAAAGTAAATTCAAGTCGGCGAGGAAGTATCTGCTGACTTTTTTGAAGTGGTTCGTGCTCGCCGCGGTCACGGGCGCTGTAGGCGGCGTTGTCGGCGCGCTGTTTCATTTGAGCGTCGAATATGTTACGGGTGTGCGCAAGGCTCATTCGTGGATAGTGTTTCTGCTGCCCGTCGGCGGACTTGTGATAGCGGGGCTATATAAGCTCTCGGGCAAAAAGGATATCGGAACTAACGAGATACTTGATGCCGTGCGCTCGCCGCAGGGCGTGCCGGCTCTGCTCGCGCCGCTGATTTTCGTCTCAACCGTTATAACCCACCTCTTCGGCGGCTCCGCCGGACGTGAGGGCGCGGCTCTCCAGCTCGGCGGCAGTATTGCGGGGCTGATAGGCAGAATCGCCCGCCTTGACGAAAAGGACATGCATATCATGACGATGTGCGGCATGAGCGCCGTCTTTTCGGCGCTGTTCGGAACCCCGATAACCGCCGCCGTTTTCGCGCTCGGCGTTATCAGCGTCGGAGTGATTTATTATGCTGGTCTGCTCCCGTGTGTCGTCTCGGCGTTCACGGCGTATTTTATATCGATTCTTATGGGCACCGAGCCCGTCGCGTTTACAATCACGAATATTCCCGCCTTTTCGCTCAAGAGCTGCCTGCTCACCGCCCTGCTTTCCGCAATATGCGCTCTGCTGAGCATCGGCTTCTGCCTCGGTCTGCACGGCACTCATAAGCTCTTCGAAAAGCTCTTTAAAAACACTTTTCTCCGCGCTGCCGTCGGCGGACTCGTAATCGTTATACTGTCTCTCATCTGCCGCAGCGGCGACTATAACGGCGCGGGCATGGATATAGTCGAACGCGCCATAGGCGGAAACGCGAAGCCCGAGGCGTTCTTGCTGAAATTCATTTTCACCGCCGTCACCGTCGGCGCGGGGTATAAGGGCGGCGAGATAGTCCCGACCTTCTTTGTCGGCGCGACCTTCGGCTGCGTCGTCGGCGGACTTATCGGGCTTGATCCCGGTTTTGCCGCGGCTGTCGGACTCGTGACGCTGTTCTGCGGAGTGGTCAACTGTCCGCTCGCGTCGATTTTCCTAAGTATCGAGCTTTTCGGCGCTCAGGCCATGCCGCTGTTTGCGCTCGCCGCTGCCGTTAGTTATCTGCTCTCCGGCTACTACGGGCTTTACAGCAGCCAGAAAATAGTCTATTCCAAGCTACGCGCGGAGCTTGTGAATATAAATGCAAAGTAAATTGTTGACTTTGCATTTATTAATTGTTAAACTTGTTCTAATGAATTGACGGGAGGGAAAAGCATGGATGCGTTAAAAGATAAAAAAGGTTTTATATGTGATATGGACGGTGTCATATATCACGGAGACAAACTGCTTCCGGATGTCAAGGAATTCGTGGAGTGGCTGTATAAAGAAAACAAATCGTTCCTGTTTCTCACAAATTCGAGCGAACGCTCGCCGCGCGAGCTCCGGCAGAAGTTAGAGAGAATGGGACTCTATGTTGACGAGAGCCATTTTTATACAAGCGCCCTCGCAACGGCGAAGTTCATCAGCGGTCAGAAGCCCGGCTGCTCTGCTTATGTTATCGGCGCGCCCGGACTTGTCAACGCGCTCTACGACCAGGGGATTACCATGAACAGCATAGACCCCGACTATGTCATAGTCGGCGAGACCTCAAGCTACAACTACGAGATGGTCGTCCACGCATCTAACCTCGTCAGAAACGGTGCGAAGCTTATCGGCACTAATACCGACCTCACGGGTCCCGTTGAGGACGGCGTGGTTCCCGCTTGCCGCGCGCTTATTTCGCCCATAGAGATGGCGACGGGCAAAAAGGCGTATTTCGTCGGCAAGCCCAATCCTCTCATGATGCGCACGGGACTCAAAATGCTCGGCGTTCACTCGGAGGAGGCCGCGATGATAGGCGACAGAATGGATACCGATGTCATAGCGGGCATAGAGACCGGCCTTGATACTGTCCTTGTTCTCTCGGGCGTCACATCTCTTGAGGATGTCAATCTCTATCCGTACAGACCCACATATATATTCAACGGCGTCGGCGACGTCTTTTCGGAAATATAACCAAACGGAGGACTGCAATGCATTACGAAAACAACTGGGAATCGCTCAACAGCCGGCCTGTGCCGGATTGGTTCGCGGATGCGAAGTTCGGCATATTCATCCATTGGGGGCTGTATTCAGTGCCCGCATATACAGAAAAGGGGCAGTATGCCGAGTGGTATATGCAGCAGATACGCGACAAAAACAGCGAGGCGCGCAAGTTCCACGACAGGGTCTATGCCCCCGGAACGCAGTATGAGGATTTTGTCAGCGGCTTTAAGGCAGAGCTTTTCGACGCCGACGAGTGGGCGCAGCTCTTTGAAAAGTCCGGCGCAAAGTATATAAATCTCGTCTCAAAGCACCATGACGGCTTCTGCCTGTTCAAGAGCGACTATGCGTGGAATTGGAACAGCGTCGATGTCGGACCGCACAGAGACTTTTGCCGCGAGCTTAAAACCGCGCTCGAAAAGACGGATGTAAAATTCGGCGTGTATCATTCGGTCTATGAGTGGTTTCATCCGCTCTTTCTCAAGGACCCAGAGGAGTATGCGGTGAAGCATTTTATCCCCATGCTCAAGGAGCTTATAACAAAATATGAGCCGTGGACTCTGTTCACGGACGGGGAGTGGGATTATCCGAGCTCCGTCTGGCATTCGACCGAGTTCTTGCAGTGGCTCTATAACGAGTCGCCCGTCAAAGACACGATAGTTCCCAACGACCGCTGGGGCAAGGAAACGAGGGGTCGCCTGGGTGGCAACTTCACCACCGAATACGGCTATATTGACAACGGCAGACGCATTGAGGATGTCGAGCTCGACCGTCCGTTTGAGGAGTGCCGCGGCATCGGCGCGTCCTTCGGACTCAACAGAATTGAGGGCGTTGACGAATATCTCAGCTCAAAGGAACTTCTTGAAACGCTTTGCTCGCTCGTGTCAAAGGGCGGCAACTTCCTGCTCAATATCGGCCCCGCCGCGGACGGTACCATCCCCGTCATAATGCAGGAGCGCCTGCTCGATATGGGCAAGTGGCTCGGAGTCAACGGCGATGCCATATACGGCACGCGCATCTACACAAAAGAGCCGCAGGAGGGTACATATTACACGAAAAAGGGCGACAAGGTCTATGCGATAACGAACGCATATCCGTTCGGCAGCCTCACGCTCGACAAGGTGAATTACAGCGCGGACATAAAAGCAAGGCTATTGGCGCACGACGCTCCCATAGCCGTCGAAAACGACAACGGCAAAGCAAAGCTCGTGTTCCCGCCCATAAACCCCGACGAAATGAAATGCGGCTGGCTCTATGCGTTTGAGCTCGACGGAGTGAAATAAATTAGAAAAGCAGGATGCCGATTCTCTTTGGCAGCCTGCTTTTTATATGTCTGTGTTTTTAATAAAAGCTTCGGCTCCGGGATATCCCGAAGCCGATTTGACTTTTAAAAATCCTTTACGAGTTGAGCAAAGTTATCCGCTATGACCTGCTGCGTTTTAAAGCCCATCGAGTTTGTCTCGTGGTAATGCCTTGCGCCGAGAACATCGTTTGTCGGGTTGAGGAACGCCTGCGTGGGATGGAGGCAGAAATCGTTGGGCGCAACGACATAGCCCGCCATGTCGTTGGTGATGCCGTATTCGATAATTTCGCTGTCGCCGCAGATTTCGGCAAGCGGCGCGGGGTTGATTTCGGGTCCCTTTCCGGTCGAGGAGCGTTCGGCAGGCTCATATCCGCCGTAAACCGTGCACACGAAGTTTTCGCCGGGCAGGAAAAGTATCTTCTGGCTGCCGAAGGTCATATAGGTCATCTCCGTGCGCATGGCTACACCCGTATCGCTCTCCTTGCAGGGGAACGGGTTGAAGCTCATGGTGCCTTTCATGGCGAGCAGAAGAAGCACATAGTTGTCAACGGGCAGATAGAACTGCCGCGTGTTTGTCTTGATAACAGGCTCCAGAAGCTTGTCGTTGTCAACGGCGATTGCGGCGTCGGCGAAGAATTCGCCCTGCATTTTTATGTTGTTGACCTTGTCGTCCGCGTCAAATTCCGCAGCGTCCATTCCGCCTATGGCGCCTATTCCGAAGAGTACGTTAGCGCCCGTCTTTTCAGCCACTCTTTGGCGCAGGAAATACGGATATTCGCCGGAGAGCATTCTGTTGGCGCCGCCGAGCGAATTGGGATGAGCGCCGACGTTTATAAGCCATGTCTCGGCGCTTCCGTCGTCGGGCACAAAGCGGATGCGGGTGAGCACCTCATGCTTGTCAGGGAGACGTCTCTTTGTGAAAAGTCCGCCCTCAATAGAATGTCTGCCGGTGTAGAGCTTTCCGGAAGTGCGGTTGGCAAACGCCTCCTTGGCGGCCTTGACGGACTGCGAGAAGAGCTTCTCCATATAGGCCTTATCCTTGCCGTCCGAGGGAATTTTAAGCGCGTTTGCCTTGCCCCAATATCCGACGGTGTCGATGCCGGAATGCGAGTGAGTGCAGCTGAAATTGATTCCGACGCACTTTGAAAGCTCGGGCTCCGCCTTTATCCTGCGGCGTATCTCGTTTACCTCGATATTCGTGAGACCCACGATATCTCCGCTTAGCCAAACGATTCCCTCGTCGCTTCCTACATCGATCCAAACGGCGTGAACGAAAACGTCCGTGAGAACGCCCTCCATAACATGACCGGAGCCGTGCCCGGCTATGTAATAAGTCTTTTTGCCGAATTCCTCGGGATTGATGTCCTTGCGAGCGAAGCCGAGTCTGTAAGCGTCGCCGGTAAGAGTGATTGTTTTTGACTCCGGGATAGCGGGAGCAGTGCCCTGCTTCAATACTTTTTTGCCGTATCTGCAGGCAATTGCGTGCGCACCCTTTGCAGCAATATCATTGATATCCATGCATTGTTACCTCCGTGGTTTTTTCTTTTGTCAATTGTAACATATCCCGCGGACAATTTCCATATTTTTTTAATAAAAGATAAAATTCTGTAACTCAAAGTTCACCGACGAAAGTTGCGGAGATTTCGCGTGCCGCAAGCGTTACGGACTTTCGCCGACTGCCGACGCAATAAAACAGCAGCCCCGCATGAGCGAGACTGCCATGTGAAATAGGAGATAGAGTTCGAGACTCTATGTGTGATATTATATCACTAATTTTTCAAATTGCAAGTAAAATCGCAAAATTTAAATCGTATTCTTGGTTTAAGTTTTGTAATGCTTATTTATTTCAAGTAAGTCTCGCAATAATAAAAGATATGCCGTTTGCAACAGATTCTCGGACATACTACGCTTGATATGGTTAAAAAGTATGTTCATTTGACACAGGCGAAAACGGTGGTCAATTTCAGTAATTACAGCCCTTTGGATAATTTAAAGTAGATAGAAAAAAGCCCGTAATCTCAACGATTACGAGCTTTTTTCTTTAATTGGTCCGAGTGGCGAGACTTGAACTCACGGCCTCTTGACCCCCAGTCAAGCGCGCTACCAGCTGCGCCACACCCGGTTGTACCTAAACTTAACTTGCTTTCCGCTTATAGGCGTTTCCGTAAATAAAGAATGCCACACCCGGAAAGCTCATCAATAATACCACAAGAAAAGCGTTTTGACAAGTCTTTTTCCAAACTTTTTTTAAAACCCGGCAACTTTTTTATTTTTCTGCTCTCTCTCTTTACTTTTCCGCTTCCTCTGTGCTAAAATCTAAAGTACGGAAAGGGGAGTTAATTATGGCAAAAATAATCGGAGCAAATATACCTGATATACCGTGGGAGGATAAGCCGGCGGGGTTTGAATATCCTGTGTGGCGTTACAGCGGCAATCCCGTTATCACCCGCGATAACTTGCATATGGCGAACAGCATCTTCAATTCGGCAGTCGTGTCCTTCGGCTCGGGCTTTGCGGGAGTTTTCAGGGCGGATATCCGCTCGCGCGCCCAGAAGCTTGTCGTCGGGTTCAGCGACGATGCCGTAAATTGGACGCTTGAGGATAAATATATCTTCGACGGCTACGACCCGCGCCTGTGCGAAATAGACGGGAAATATTATCTGTCCTGGGTCAATCTGACCCCTCACGGCACAACTATCGGCATAGCCTTTACGGAGGACTTTAAGAGCTGGACTCAGCTCGAGGATGCCTGCTATCCCGTCGCCCGCAACGGCGTGCTCTTCCCGCGCAAGATAAACGGCGAGTATCTTCTGCTCATTCGCCCGTGCGACAGGGGACATACACCTTACGGCGATATCTTTATCAGCCGCTCGAAGGATCTCACTTATTGGGGCAAACACCGCTTTGTTATGGGCCCCGTTGAAAATTGGGAAGCTACAAAAGTCGGAGCGGGTCCGACTCCTATTGAGACCGACGAGGGCTGGCTGATGTTCTACCACGGCGTGCTCACGAGCTGCAACGGCTTTACCTACAGCATGGGTGCCGCCATTCTCGACAGGGACGAGCCCTGGAAAGTGCTCCACCGTGCGGACAGCTTCCTGTTAGCGCCCCACGAAATCTATGAGTGCGTCGGCGATGTGCCCAACGTCGTATTCCCGTGCGCCGCGCTCGCGGATGCCGAGAGCGGCAGAATAGCGATTTATTACGGCGCCGCAGATACCTCGGTCGCCTTGGCGTTTACTACCGTTGATGAGACGGTGAACTATATCATGGCAAACGACCTTATTAAATAAATTAGAACCGGTGCCCGATATTGGCGGGAATCCGAAAAATCCGCAATTCACACAGCTCGGAGTGAATTGCGGATTTGCTTTTTTTGTTCAGTCCCGCTTCAGCTCCTTGCCGAGCCTTTCGAGCACACGTTTTTCTATCCTGCTGACGTATGAGCGGGAGATGCCCAGCAGAGACGCTATCTCCCGCTGAGTCAGCGGCTCGTTGCCGTCGAGTCCGTAACGCATGACGGTTATCGCCCTTTCGCGCGGGTCTGATATGTCGGCGATGAGCCCGCGCAGCTTTTCGCTTTTTATCTTCAAATCGAGGTCGTCGGCTATGCTGTCCGGCGTGCAGATAATATCCATGAGCGTGAGCGGGTTTCCCTCGCTGTCGCTGTCGATAGGATCCTCGAGCGAGATGTCATGTGCGCTCTTTTTCAGCGAGCGAAAGTGCATGAGTATCTCATTTTCAACACATTTCGCCGCATATGTGGCAAGGCGTGTGCCCTTGTCTGGCTTGAACGAGTCAACGGCTTTTATCAGCCCTACGGTGCCGATTGAAATCAGATCGTCCTGCTCCGAATATGCGGAGTAGTATTTTTTGACTATGTGCGCCACGAGCCGCAGATTGTGCTCTATTAATTCGCTGCGCGCCTTGCCGTCGCCCGCGTGCATCTCGGCGAGAGCTTCGCGCTCCCGAGCCGCGCTGAGCGGCGGGGCGAACGACCCCGGCTGACTCAGGTGCAGGATGAAAAACAGAAATCCGTTTGAAAATAACCGCAAAAGCCACCCGAACAAAGCATCGCCTCCCGTGAATATCTATATTCACTCGTCGGCGAAGCTTGCAAGTCCGTGCTTTTTTTGTAAATTCACTTGAAACTTCCGTGCGGCTATAATATAATAATCTGTAGAAAAAGCGAGAACGGAGGTGCTCTCTTGTCGGATATCAAGCTCGGCGCGCAGCTTTATACTCTGCGCGACTATATCAAAAATTACGAGGATGCCGAAAAGACCTTTGCCTATCTCGATTCCATCGGAATAAATACGGTTCAGATTTCGGGTATAGGCCCGATTGAGCCGGAGAAGGTCGCGTATCTTGTCGATAAGTACAATATGGATGTCTGCGTCACGCATACATCGTTTGACCGTATGCTCGAAGATACCGAGGCGGTCGTTCGGGAGCACAGAATGATTCACTGCGACACGCTCGGAATCGGCTCCATGCCCGACGAATACAGGGGCAGCGAGGAGGGCGTGCGCGAGTTTATAAAGCTCACCGACGGGCTCGCGAGGAAGCTTCGGGATATGGGGATGCATTTCGCCTATCACAACCACGCCTTCGAGTTCAAAAAATATAACGGCAGGCGCATTATAGATATGCTTGTCGAGGATACCGACCCCGAGCTGTTCGGCTTTATTATGGACACATATTGGGTTCAGTACGGCGGCGGGAATCCGGCGGATTTTATAAGACGCCTCAGCGGCAGAATGAAGGTCTGCCACTTCAAAGACTATAAAATCGACAGCGAGAATAAGCCCGACTTTGCCGAGATAGGCACGGGCAACCTCGACCTTGACGAATGCTACCGCGCCTGCAGGGAATCCGGCGTCGGATATATCGTTATCGAGCAGGATACCTGCGATATCGACCCGCGCGAGTCTATGGCGATAAGCTACAAAAACCTGATTGATATAGCGAAGAGAAACAGCTGATTTTTGGGAAGGGATGACGGAAAATGGACGGAAACATGAAGCTCCCCATTGCGGAAAAGGGATATGATATTGCTGCGGCCGATGCATATATTTCGATGCTGCAGGAGGAATACAATAAGCTTTACGCCTGGGGCTCGGAGCTCGAAAAGCGCACCGATATGCCAGCGGGCGAGGCCGCTTCGAGCGAGGAGATAGAGGCGCTCAGAACGCAGAATCGCAGCCTCTACAACAACTGCGTGGCATTTGCAAAGCACATAAAGCGCCTTGAAAAGCTCAGGGACGAGCAGGGCAGATATATGGTTGACGAGCTCAACGCCGCAGAGAGCAGAAAAAAGTGCCTCGAAAAGGAGATAGCCGACCTTGAGGCGAAGAAGGGCTTGCTCGAGGTCAGCAACGAATCGGCTCGCGGCCAGGCGGATGCCGTAATTTCGGCAGCGCGCAATCAGGCGCAGAAGACCGTCGCCGAAGCGCAGGAGCAGGCGAATCTGATAGTCGCCGAGGCGCAGAAGAAGGCCGAGTCCATACTCCGCGAGCGTATCGGCAGAATGTCGGCGGTGTGCGCCCAGCTCAACGATATGTTCGACAAGGACGAATAATTCGTAATATATATAATGCGGCTGTTTGTCGAAAAATCGCAGCTTTTCGGCGCAAACGGCCGCTTTTGTTTTTCTATCCCGTAAAATCCTCTATCAGCCTTTGAAGTGCTTCGCCGCCCTCAACCGTTATTCCCTTGTAGACGCGCTCCGCTTCGCTTTTGGGCAGGGAGGAGGTGAAAATATCGAATACCTCCAGAGGCTCGTCCTCGCCGCAAGCAAAAACCGCTATCCTGCCGTTGTAGTCGCGCAGAACGTACATTTCGCTCGCGTCGGGCTCGGCGCGTTGCGTAATCGCCGAGACTGTAAAAAACGCAGCGGCGCAGACCGCGAGGACAACTGCTGTGATTTTTATCGTACTTTTCATTTTTCGCCCTCTCCGTTTTTTGCTTTCATGGGTGATTGTTGCCTCTTTCGGGCGAGATTATACCCTTGTTTATTGTTTTGAATTTACAAAATAATGTGAATATTTGGATTTAGACTAAACTTTTTGCAAAAAGTATGCTATAATTTCTAACTGGATTGTAATGTGAAGGAGGCGCACGGATGGCAAACAGCTCCAAAAGCGCATCGAAAAAGATGGGAACAGCTAAAACATCTTCCGAAAAGAAGAATAAGACTCCGAATAAAAAGGCCGGCAGGATAGTTCTGCTGGTCATCCTCTGCGTGCTCGTCGTCGGTATGCTCACCGCGGCGATAATCGGAGGCTACGTCTTTGTTAATATCGCATCCTTTGCCCACGGCGAGATAGCGATAGACCTTGACGACTACAAGGCGAATCAGAACCAGACCTCGTTCATCTATGCTTATGACAGCAACAACGAGTTGGTTGAGATGGCTCAGCTCCACGGAGAGGAGAACCGAATCTGGGTCGATTCCGATAAGATGCCGGAGAATCTCAAAAACGCTTTCATCTGCCTTGAGGATAAGCGCTTTAAAAAGCATCACGGCGTCGACTGGCTGCGTACCTTCGGCGCGGCCACCGGACTTTCAAGCGGCGGCGGCTCGACGATAACCCAGCAGCTCGTCAAAAACCTGACCAACGACAAGGAGGTCACGGTTGTCAGAAAGTTCAAGGAGATAGAGCGCGCTCTGAATCTTGAACAGCATTACAGCAAGGATGCTATCCTTGAGGCGTATCTCAACACCCTCTATCTCGGCAACGGCTGCTACGGCGTCCAGACGGCGAGCGAAACTTATTTCGGCAAGGATGTCAGCGAGATCAATCTCGCCGAGTGCGCCACTCTTGCGGTCATAACAAAAGCTCCGACAACGTATAACCCTCTGCTCAATCCCGAGTCGAATAAAAAGCGTCAGGAGCTTTGCCTGAAATATATGCTCGAGGAAAAGGCGATAAGCAAAGAGGAATACGAAGAGGCGGTGAACTATAAGCTCGTCTTTACAAACAGCGAGGGCTATGTCCCCAAGGCGGGCAAGACCAAAAAGACGACAGAGGACAAGAACACGGAGAAGGAATATCAGGATTTCTACGTCGATTATGTCATCAAGAGCGTCTGCCAGGATCTGATGAGCAAATACGGCTACACCTACCGCCAGGCGATGGAGAAGATAAACTACGGCGGACTCAAGATATATTCCGCCGCAAATCTCGACGTTCAGAAGGTTCTCAATACCGTATATTCAAACAGGATCGCTTTCGATAAGGAAGCGGATACCGCTGAGCACCCCGCGGTTCAGTCTGCGGCGACGGTCATGGACTATGAGGGCAGAATAGTCGGCATAGTCGGACAGGCGGGCGAAAAGAGCGGCAACCTCTGCCTCAACAGAGCGTCCGAGTCCCCGAGACAGCCCGGCTCGTCCATCAAGCCCCTGTCAACCTATTCTCTCGCACTCGAGAAGGATTATATAAACTGGTCGAGTATGATACTCAACTACGCTATCTATCACAACGGCAAGCTCTGGCCGCAGAACTCGGACGGCACGCACGGCTCAAAGAAAAATGTCACCGTCCAGTACGCCATACAGAAGTCGTTCAACACCGTTCCCGTCAGAATAATTACCGATATGCTCGGCGTCAACGAAGCTTATAACTTCATGAAAAAGACGTTCCATCTGTCTACTCTTGACGATGCCAACGATGCCAGCATCGCGCCTCTTGCCACGGGCTCTCTTACTAACGGTGTCACAACGGTCGAAATGGCGGCGGCATATGCCGTCTTCGGCAACAACGGCTATTACTATAAGCCCTATTGCTACTATAAGGTCACAAACGCCACGGGCACCGAGGTTCTGCTTGAGACTAAGTCCGAGCCGGAGAAGGTGCTCAGCGAGGATACCGCAGAGGTTATGCGCGAGCTGCTCAAGACCGTTCCCGCGAGAAGCTTCCGTTCGAGCAAGAATCTCGGCAAGTTCGAGCTGATGAGCAAGACCGGTACCACGAGTGATACGAAGGACAGCTGGATAGCCGGCGGCACGCCCTATTATGTCTGCGCTGTTTGGCTCGGCTACGATAAGCCCAAGGTCATCCCGTTCAGATACAGTGCATCCGGACGAGTTTATATCGAGCTGCTCGACCGCATCCACGCCAACCTGCCCGTCAAGGAGTTCCCCAAGACCGACAAGGTCGAGGAGAAGGATTACTGCAAAAAAACGGGGCTTTTGGCGTCGCCCTCTTGCACAGAGACCGCAAAGGGCTATTATAAGAAGTCCGCAATGCCCGCTGAATGTACGGCGTGCGGCGGAGGGTCGGTAAGCGAGGTCGTCAGCGGAGTCAGCGACGCAGTCAGCAACATTATAGATTCGCTTCTTCCGACAAGACCGCGTTCGGACGATTAAATTCAAGCTGCGGCGAAAAAATATATAAACGGCCGCGCCGGATAACGGTGCGGCCTGATTTTTGATTGAGAGGTATTTTATGATAATCCTGTCGGTAGATTACGGAGACACGCGCACGGGCATAGCCGTCTGCGACAAAACCGAATTTTTGGCTTCTCCCGTGACTGTTATAACCGAAAAGGAAACGGAGCCGCTTATAGAAAAAATAACCGATATAGCGCGGGAGAAAAAGGCCGAGCTTATCGTTGTCGGTCTGCCTGTCAATATGGACGGCACCCGAGGCGACCGCGCGCATAAGTGCGAGGAGTTTGCAGCGGCTCTGACCGAGTTTTCCGGCATTAAGACAGTGCTTCGTGACGAGCGGCTGACTACTGTCTCCGCGCACAATGCGCTGAATGTCACCAACACGCGCGGCAAAAAAAGAAAGGCTGTAGTCGATGCGGTCAGCGCCGTTATGATTCTCCAGGACTATCTCGATTATCGGCGCATCAATCACATTTCCTGAACAGCTCCCGAATGCCGGTCAGCAGCAGAAACCCGCCGAAGATTTTACCGGGAATGCCGCTGCCCATGTGACCTATGGCGAGCGAGCCGAGCAAAACTCCGGGCAGACCGCCTGCGGCAAAAAGCAGAACGGTTTTCCAGTCGATGAGCTTTTTGAAGGAATAAACTATGCTTGAAAGCGCCGCGCAGGGGATGAAAAACAGCAGATTTATGCCCTGCGCCTTGAGCTGCGGCATACCGAGCGCAAGCACAAGGTAGAGCACCAGCACTCCGCCGCCGCCCAGCCCGAGACTGCCCGCAAGTCCCGAGAAAAAAGCCGCCAATACCGTTCTCATTTAAATACCATCCTTATTCCCGCCCAGAGCATGAACAGGGCGAATATCTTGCCGAGTATTTTCGTCGGTATCTTCGGCAGAATAAACGAGCCGAGTACGCTTCCCGCAAGCCCCGCAGGGAGATAGGGGAGAGCGTCGCCGAAAGTGACCTTCCCTGTACGGATATATATTCCCGCGCTCGCGGCCGTCAGCAGCATTATGAGCGCCACCGCATTTGCCTGCGCTCTGTTTTGCTCCATTCCGCTTTTTTTGAGCATCGGCACGGCTATCATTCCGCCGCCCGCACCCAAAGCGGAGTTCACGGCTCCTGCGGCAAGTCCGCTTAGAATTTTTGTTATCATTTTCATTTTCTCAGCTCCTTTTTTCTATTTTGCCCTGCGGCGCTCTAATAATGCCGTGCGTCCCCGCATATTCTTTTGTGGGGGTGTCGGTATGGTGATAAATTTCAAAAGGCGTTCAAGGCTCGTCGCTCTCGGCGTTGCGGCGGCTGTTGCCTTTATGGCGATATGCTTTGTGCTGATATCCGCGCGCGGCTCGGGCTATGCCCGCAGGGTGTCCGCGAACGCGCAGGATTCCGTGACCGTAATAGTCGACGCGGGCCACGGCGGTATGGACGGCGGCGCGACCGCGCAGGACGGCACCGTCGAAAAGGATATAAATCTGTCAATAGCTCTGAAATTACGCGATATGCTAGATACGGCGGGCTACAATGTCATAATGACGCGCGAGACGGACGACGATATCTCCGACAGCTCCGCAAAGTCGGTGCGCCGGCAAAAGGTGTCGGATATAAAAAACAGAATGAAAATCATCGAACAGACACCCGACGCGCTGTTCGTGAGCATTCATCAGAACCACTACGGCGGGCCGTCCTACAGCGGCGCACAGGTGTTCTATTCCAAAAACAATCCCGAGAGCGAAAAGCTGGCAAAGGCCATTCAGCAGGATATATGCTCTCTTCTCCAGCCTCAGAATAGGCGCGCGGTAAAGCGCACGGGGACGGAAATATATCTTCTTTATCACGCCGAGTCTCCGGCCGTTATGGTCGAGTGCGGTTTTCTCTCGAACGCCGCCGAGACGCAAAAGCTCAAGGACGACGGCTATCAGACCGCCATGGCGTTTTCGGTCATGTGCGGAATAACGGACTATTTGAAAAACGAGGAAAAACTGACGGAGGTAACATAAAATGGCAGGCAAGGCAAAATCTGTTTATATCTGCTCCGAATGCGGCTATGAGAGCCCAAAGTGGTTCGGCTGCTGCCCCGGCTGCGGCGAGTGGAATACCATGAATGAGGAGATAAAAGCGCCCGTCGCCGCGGCGGCAAAGAGCGGCGCCAATGCGCGCAGCGTCAAAACCTATGCCCTCAGCGAGATAACCGCCGATGAGGAGATACGCTATCAAACGGGGCTCACCGAGCTCGACCGCGTTCTCGGCGGCGGAATAGTCAAGGGCTCATTGGTGCTTCTGAGCGGCGACCCCGGCATAGGAAAATCAACTATCCTGCTTCAAATATGCCAATATATCGGCAAAAATCTCGATATCCTATATGTCTCCGGCGAGGAGTCCGTCTATCAGATAAAGCTCCGCGCGGACAGGCTCGGCGTCACAAGCCCGACCTTGACTTTAATGAGCCAGACCGACGTTCAGGCAATATGCGAATATATAAATATCAATAAGCCGGGACTCGTCATTATCGACTCCATTCAGACCATGGTTATAAGCGAGCTGAATTCCTCCGCAGGCAGCGTCACGCAGGTGCGCGAATCTACGTCCATGTTCATGCGCACGGCAAAGAGCAGCAATATTCCGATAATCGTTGTCGGCCATGTCAACAAGGACGGAAACATCGCGGGACCCAAGGTGCTCGAGCATATAGTCGACGCGGTGCTCTACTTTGAGGGCGACCGCAATATGTCATACAGAATACTTCGCGCCGTCAAGAACCGCTACGGCTCGACTAATGAGATAGGCGTTTTCGAGATGCTCGACAGCGGACTTTCTCAGGTTGAAAATCCCTCGCTCATGCTTATCTCGGGCAGACCCAAGAACACCTCGGGCACCTGTATCGCCTGCGCGATGGAGGGCACGCGCCCGATTTTGGCGGAGGTTCAGGCGCTTGTCAGCGCGACAAGCTTCGGCAATCCGCGCCGCATGGCAACGGGCTTTGATTACAGCCGTATGGCCATGCTCTTAGCCGTCCTCGAAAAGCGAGCGGGCTATTTCTTCGGCAACACGGACGCATATATAAATGTTATCGGCGGATTAAAGCTCGACGAGCCGGCTACGGATCTGTCCGTCGCATTGGCTCTCATTTCGAGCCTCAAGGATGTGCCTATAAGGGATGATGTCCTCGCCTTCGGCGAGATAGGGCTCGGCGGCGAGATACGCTCCGTCAGCCACTGTGAGCAGCGCATAAAAGAGGCGGCGAGGCTCGGCTTCAAAATCTGCATTATTCCCCGCCACAATTTCAAATCGGTCCCGGACAAGCTCAAGAAGGAGATAGAGGTCATCGGAGTTAAGAACGTCTATGAGGCGTTTGCAAACTGCGTTGACTGACGGATGTATTATGACCCCGATAGAATCGCCGAACCTGCCGAAGCGGGGGATAGCCCTCGCCGCGGTGAGCGTCGGTGCAGAGAAAGCAAAAGAATATCTCGAGTCGCGCGGGATTGCCGTTTTCGATATCCTGCCGAGCTCTGCTATAACCGACGGCACCGCCGCTCATGCTGATTTGCACTTATTGCATCTCGGTGGGCGGAAGATTATACTGAGCCGCGAGCAGCTTAAAAATGCGCAAAAGCTCGTTTCTTCGGGCTTTGACGTGCATATACTTGACATCGCTCTCGGCGCGGAATATCCGGCCGATGTGCCGCTCAATGCCGCCGTTTTCGGCAATTATGCGATACTAAATCCCAAGACGGTCTGCCCAAACATCAATTTTTTCGGGCGGACTTTAATCCCCGTGCGCCAGGGCTACGCAAAGTGCTCTGCAGCGCCCGTGACCGAAAACGCGATAATTACCGACGACGTGGCAATAGCCTCCGCCGTCGAAAAAAACGGCCTTGAGGTTCTGCTCGTCTCAAAGGGCGACGTTCTTCTGCCGGGGCGCGAATACGGCTTCATCGGCGGCTGCTGCGGGCTTATTGCGCCGGATATAATGCTCTTTAACGGCGATCTCTCGTCGCATGGGGATGCAGACAGAATAAGAGCCTTTCTGTCGTCGTTCGGCGTGAGCGCGGAAGAAACAGGGCATTTTCCTCTGACCGATATCGGCGGAATACTTCCGCTTGCGGAGAAGTAAACCGAAAATATTCTTGAAATTATACTTTGTTCCAAAATCCGAATTTTATGACGCGCCTTTGTGCTATCATATTTCGGAAAATTTCAGTGGAGTGATAACAACGAAAAAAGGACAGCTTAAAGGCGGCATATTCCTCATTCTTGCCGCCGTTATATGGGGTCTGTCGTTTGTGGCTCAGAGCGAGGGCATAGAAGTAATCGGAACTCTGACCTTCAACGGCATAAGAATGGTGATAGGCGGAATAGTGCTTCTGCCCGTTATTGCGATAATGTCGGGCGCGCAGAGGGCGAAGAACAAAAAGCTCGGCGCAGCCGCACAGAAAACGCCGGAGCAGAAGAAAGAGGACAGAAAAAATCTTACAGTCGGCGGACTCGTCTGCGGAACGGTGCTCTGCGTGGCGAGCAACCTCCAGCAGGCGGCGTTCGGCTATACGACGGTCGGCAAGGTCGGCTTCATAACCGCGCTCTATATGCTCTTAGTGCCGATAATAAGCTTCGTGTTCTTTAAAAAGCGCGTCAGCCTGCCCGTTTGGATAGGCGTTTTCCTCGGAGTCGGCGGGCTCTATCTGCTCTGCGCGGGCGGCAAGGCCACGTTCGGTAAGGGCGAAATGCTCGCCCTCGCGTGTTCACTCGGCTTTGCGATACATATTCTCGTTATCGACAAATACTCGGCTATCGTCGACGGAGTGAAGCTCTCATGCGCGCAGTTCCTCGTCTCGGGCACGATTTCCGTTATACTTATGTTTATCTTTGAGAAGCCGGATATCCACGCCATATTGAGCGCCGCACCGTATATACTCTATACCGGCATTATGTCCTGCGGAGTGGCGTTTACGTTCCAAACTCTCGGTCAGCGCGATTCCGATCCCACGGTGGCATCGCTGCTGCTCTGCCTCGAGTCGGTGTTCGCCGTCATATTCGCGTGGGTGCTGATAGATCAGAAGATGTCTGCGAGAGAGCTCTGCGGCTGTATCGTGATGTTCGTCGCAATAGTCTTGGCTCAGCTCCCCGCCAACCTGTTTAAGAGAAAGAAAAAGGCATAAATTTTCAGGACAGACCGCATTTTTTACGGTCTGTCTTTTCTTTTTCCGTTGAACCTACACGCTGCAGCATTGTTGCCGTCATTGACAAAAAGCCAATATATGGTGTATAATTAAATATGTATGATACAAAATATGCGTAACAATCAGTCGGGGGATAACTCAATGGTAAAAGTCAAAAAGAGAGAAGAATACGGCGACGACAGCATTGAAATGCTCAAAGGCGCCGACAGGGTGCGGAAAAAACCGTCGGTTATTTTCGGCTCGAACGGTATCGAGGGCTGCGAGCACTCAGTGTTTGAAATAATTTCAAACTCCGTTGACGAGGCGCGCGAGGGCTTCGGCAACACGATTACCGTCACCCGCTTCGAGGATAAGTCCATAGAGGTTCAGGATTACGGGCGCGGTATACCCGTTGAGTTCAACCGCAGGGAGAACGAGTATAACTGGAAGCTCCTGTTCTGCGAGCTCTATGCCGGCGGAAAGTATAACACCAACGACGGCGGAAGCTACGAGTATTCGCTCGGCACAAACGGACTCGGCCTTTGCGCCACGCAGTATGCCTCGGAGTATATGGAGGCGGAGGTTCACTCGAACGGCTATTGCTATCATCTGCAGTTCAAAAACGGCGAGCCGGTCGGCGATATGATAAAAGAGCCCTACAGCAAAAAGGACACCGGCACGCGCATAAAGTGGCGCCCCGACCTCAAGGTGTTCACCGATATAGACATACCTCTCGAGTATTTTCAGGATATGATGCGCCGCCAGTCGATAGTCAACGCGGGCATCAAGTTCGTGCTCAGGAATCAGAACGGCTCAAAATTTGAAACGTTCGAGTATTTCTATGAAAACGGCATAACCGATCACCTCAAGGAGGTCGTCGGCAACAACGCCATTTCTTCTGTCTGCACCTGGAGCGGCGAGCGAGTAGGACGCGACAGAGCGGATCAGCCCGAATATAAGCTTAAAATAAACGCCGCGCTCTGCTTCTCGAATAAGGTCCAGCTCAAGGAGTATTATCATAACTCGAGCTACCTCGAATACGGCGGCGCACCCGATAAGGCCGTGCGCTCCGCGTTTGTGTCGCAGATAGACGCATATATAAAAAAGAACGGAAAATACCTCAAGTCCGACTCGAAGATAAACTTCCAGGATGTCGAGGACTGCCTCGTGCTCATCGTCTCGTCGTTCTCGACCGTAGCCGCCTATGAGAACCAGACGAAGAAATCCGTCACCAACAAGTTCATTCAGGAGGCGACGACCGAGTTTTTCAAGCATCAGCTTGAGATATATTTTATCGAAAACAAGCTTGACGCGGACAAGATATGCGATCAGGTGCTCGTCAATATGCGCGCACGTATCCGCGCGGAGACAACGAAGCTCAACATAAAGAGCAAGCTTCAGTCGAGCAACGATATGGGCAGCCGCGTGCAGAAATTCGTCGATTGCCGCAGCAAGGATGCGGCGGAGCGCGAGCTGTTCATAGTGGAGGGCGACTCGGCTCTCGGCGCCTGTAAGCAGGCACGCGACTCGTCGTTCCAGGCGATAATCCCCGTGCGCGGAAAGATACTCAACTGCCTCAAGGCGGAGTACAACAAAATATTTGCAAACGATATCATAACCGACTTGATAAAGGTTCTCGGCTGCGGAGTCGAGACAAAATCGAAGGCGATGAAGGATATGGTTGCCTTTAATATCGACCAGCTGCGCTGGAACAAGGTCATAATCTGCACCGATGCCGACGTTGACGGATTCCAGATACGCACGCTCATCCTCGCCATGATTTACCGCCTTATGCCAAAGCTTATCGAAAACGGCAAGGTCTATATCGCGGAGTCGCCGCTCTATGAGATAAACTCGAAGGACGAGACGTGGTTCGCGTATAACGAGCAGGAGAAGCAGGATATCCTCTCTCAGCTTGAAAATGCCAAATTCACCATACAGCGCTCCAAGGGACTCGGCGAAAACGATGCGGACATGATGTCGCTGACTACGATGAATCCCGCAACCCGCCGACTTATCCGCGTTGACCCGACCGACGCTCAGCAGACAGCGGAGATGTTCGACCTCTGGCTCGGAGACAATCTCGCCGGCAGAAAAGAGCATATCGCACGCGACGGCGCGGCATATATAGATATGGCGGATGTTTCGTAAGCTTAACTATTGAAAGGATTTTGATATAAATGGCGGGAAAAAGAGGCAAAAAAGAACCTCCGAAAAATGAGATAGATCCGCTCAAGAGCGGAGTTCATATTATCGGCGCGGGCGAAGTTGTCGAGCAGCCGATAACCCAAACGATTGAAACCAACTATTTTCCATATGCGATGAGCGTCATTATGTCCCGCGCCATCCCGGAGATAGACGGCTTCAAGCCCTCGCACAGAAAAATACTCTACACGATGTATAAAATGGGTCTGCTCACGGGCGCGCGCTCAAAGTCGGCGAACATCGTCGGACGCACTATGCAGCTGAACCCCCACGGCGACGCCGCCATATATGAGACTATGGTCAGGCTCTCGCGCGGGTATGAAGCGCTGCTGCACCCGTATGTAGATTCAAAGGGTAACTTCGGTAAGGCGTATTCGCGCGATATGATGTGGGCAGCTTCGAGATACACTGAGGCAAAGCTTGACCCGATAAGCGCGGAGCTCTTCAGGGATATTGACAAGGATACGGTCGATTTTGTCGATAACTACGACAACACCATGAAAGAGCCGACGCTTCTGCCGGTCACTTTCCCTAGCGTACTCGTCAACAACAATACGGGTATAGCCGTCGGCATGGCGAGCTCCATCTGCTCGTTTAACCTCGAAGAGGTCTGCCGCACGACTATAGAGCTCATAAGAAACCCCGATCACTGCGTGGCGGATACCCTCAAGGCGCCCGATTTTGCGGGCGGCGCGAAGATTCTTTATGACCGCGCGAAGATAGAGGAGATTTACCGCACGGGGCGCGGCTCGTTCAAGCTCTACGCAAAATACGCCTACGACAAATCGAACAACTGCATTGATATAACCGAGATTCCGATGACCTCAACCGCAACGAGCGAGTCGATAATCGAAAAGGTTATTGACAGGGTCAAGGCGGGCGCGATAAAAGAGATAAGCGATATCCGCGACGAGACGGACAGAAGCGGCCTTAAAATAACGATAGACCTCAAAAGGGGAACTGACCCCGACAAGCTCATGCAGAAGCTTTACAGGCTCACGCCGCTCTCGGATTCCTTCGCCTGCAACTTCAACGTCCTGATAGCGGGCTCACCCCGCGTCATGGGCGTCAAGGAGCTGCTCGAGGAGTGGATAGCGTTTCGCATGGAGTGCGTCAGACGCAGGACATATTTTGAGCTCAAAAAGGCCAAGGACAAGCTGCATCTGCTCCGCGGACTTGAAAAAATACTTCTCGATATCGACAAGGCGATAAAGATAGTCCGCAACACCGAGGAGGAGGCGGAGGTCGTCCCGAACCTTATGATAGGCTTCGGCATCGACCGCATTCAGGCAGAATTTGTCGCGGAGATAAAGCTTCGCCACCTCAACCGCGAATATATCTTAAAGCGCACCCAGGACATTGAGGAGCTCGAAAAGCTCGTTGCCGACCTCGAGGATATCCTCGCAAAGCGCGGCAGAGTGGGCAAGATAATCATAAACGAGCTTGAGGATGTCATAAAGAAATACGGCAAACCGAGAAGGACGGAGATTATCTACGCCTCCGACATCGAAGATGAGGAAGAGGAGGAACAGATACCCGATTATCCCGTGACTCTCTTCTTCTCGAAGGAGGGCTATTTCAAGAAGATAACCCCGCAGTCTCTGCGCATGAGCAGCGAGCAGAAGTTCAAAGACGGCGACGAGCTCGCTCAGACAGTCGTCACGGATAACTCAAAGGAGCTGCTGTTCTTCACGAACCGCTGTCAGGTCTACAAGGCGCGTGTCAACGACTTCAAGGAGACTAAGGCGAGCGCACTCGGCGACTATGTGGCGAGCACGCTCGGCATGGACGAGGGCGAGACGGCGGTCTATATGGCGGTCACGTCCGACTATTCGGGCTATATGCTCTTCTTCTTCGAAAACGGAAAGGCTGCCAAGGTCGAGCTCTCCGTGTATCGGACAAAGACTAACCGCAAGAAGCTCATAAAGGCCTATTCGGACAAGTCACCCGCCGCGGCAATGTTCCATATCGAAAAAGATACGGAGCTTGTCATAGTTTCCTCCGCCGGCAGACATCTTCTGATAAATACGGGAACCATATCGCCCAAGACCACCAAGGACACGCAGGGAGTCGGCGTTATGAGCCTCAAAAAGGGTCAGAAGGTCATGACCGTGCGCGAGTACAGAGAGGGCGAGTTTGCCAAGGCGTACAGATATAAAACAAAGAATCTGCCCGCCGCCGGAGCGCTGTTGAGCGCGGAGGACAAGGGCGAACAGCTCGAATTGGGAATATAAAAAAAGACCGTCTGCAAGGCTTCCCCGCAAAACGGTCGGCGGGAAAAGCCCTGCAAACGCATTAACTTCGGACTCTTGCCGCTGAGAGTAGTTTGCGCTTTCTCCGCGGGATAATACATCCGAACAAAGGAATTTTACGCATATTGCAAAACTTTTTATAAAAACTATTGAAATATATTAAAGTATATGCTAAAATATTTTAGCAATTTATGTTTGGAGGTTAACTTCATGGCAGTACATGAGATTATATTGGGTATAATCCTTCTTCTTCTTTCGGTTGCAATTATTGTTCTCGTCCTTCTTCAGGAGGGCAAGTCCGCAGGTCTTTCCGGCGCTATCGCAGGCGGCGCAGAGACTTTCTTCGGCAAGAACAAGAGCAGGACTATGGAGTCTAAGCTTGTGCTCATCACGAAGATTATCGCTATCTCCTTCTTCGTTCTTGCACTCGTTGCAACGTTGCTTCTCCTCTTCCTTTAATATTCGATATCGGAATCGGACAGGCAATATCTAAAAGCTGAACTTATGCGATCCTTCGGGGTCGCATTTTTTCATGCATATAAAAACCGCCCCGGGCTCAATGCTTTTACGCTGAGCCCGGGGCTATGTGTGCTTATAGGGATTGGCTTTTAATCAATATTCAGCTCGACGCGCCCTTTCGGGATATACATTATCGTTCTGCAGCCGTTGGCACGTCTGAACTCGGCAACATATCCGCCCGTGAGGTCGAATCTGTAGCCGTAGGCGTTTTCGGCGAGTGTGTTTATCGTTGCGCCGTCGGTGAATTCCCTTGAATTTTTCGGCATGTAGTCGCCGCTTGTGTATGTGCTTATCTGTTCTCCGGTCTCGCGGTCGGTTTCCGGCTTTGATTTGCCGTTGTCCCAGAAAGCGTTGAATATCGGCGTGGTGTATTCAAGCGCGTCGACGGTGAGCTTGCCTATGTCCGCCACTCTGACGGCGACTATAGGCGATTCGTCAACGAGCAGGTCATAGAGCCCGTGGGCTTTTAGATATTCGACGGTGTTTGTCATTTCCTCGGTTATCGGAATAACGGATTTGAATTTGCCGAAATCTCCGTATTCCGAGCCGTTGGTTATCATCTCGCCGTAGTTGCCGGCTTTCCATGCGTTGTTTATTGCATCCTCGGGCGTTTCGGCATCTTCGTCGCCTGTGTCGGGCGAGTAGGCTTGGGCTGCCGTCACGGTTTTGACTCCGTCCGACGCTATATCGTGATAGAGGGCTACCGTGCCGAGCCATTTCGAGTCGGAGCAGAGAATTCTGTCTGCGCCGAGAGAGGTTATGTCCTCATATATCGCGCGGGCGAGTCCGCGTGTAAATTTTTGGTCAACGACGGTCTTTTTGTCCATCTGTCCCGAGAAGAGAACGGGGAATACTTTTTCGCTGTCTATGTTCAGCAGCTCGTTTTTGATTTTGTTGTTCCAGTTCTCGGTGTTCTCTATTGAATAGAGCGAGAGATAGTCGCCGAGCCCGACTGTCTGATATTCTCTTATTATCTCGCGCCCGTTCTTGAGCTTGTATTTTATAATAACAGTGCTGCGCACGGCTCTTTCGGAATAATCCTCGCTGCTTGAAACAACCTTTCTGCCCGAGGCGATGAGCCTTTTGTGCAGCTCGCGCACGGCGTTAATGTCGCTTTCGCTTTTGAATCCGTCGATAATTATGCGCCTTTCGTCGGCGTTGCTGCGATAGTAGCAGCCGCTGTTTATGCCAACCGGGTTTCCGTCCTCGTCGAAGGCGAGATAGTAGCCGGAGTTTGCGTTGAATTTGAGCTCGTCTGCTCTTGTGCGGTAGCTTCCGAGAAGTATGTCCGGAGCGGATACCGATGCGCTCTCGATGCTGTCGGTATCAGGCACGCGGCTGCTGTAACCGAAGAACCCGGTGTAGAGTGAGAGCATAACGGCGACCGCGAGAGCCACATGGACAAGCCCGTATTTCCAATCCTTTTTGAGTGCCTTGAAGCTGAGATTGAGCATAATATCGAAAACGACGAATATAACGGCGCTCAAAAGCACGGTTGTTATGCCCGTTATAAGATATTGCTTGCCGGTGATTTGCGAAAAATAAAAATTAACGGCGACGATAGTCGAGCCTGCGGAAACAGAGAGCATGGCGGTCAGCAAAAAGTTTAAAGTCTTGCTCCTGCCGCTGAAGCCGCATATCTCCACCTTCCTGCGCTTTAGCATCAAAAGCCCGAAAACGAACAGCAGGGCGGTCAGTATCGCCCAGAGTATATAGGGCTCAAGAGGCGGCGCACTCCAGCTATTCAGCTCGTCTGCGGTGATTTTAGAGAACCCGTCGGCCGAGACCAACGAGCCCGAGCGGATGAATACGTCGTTGTTGAGCGAGAGCAGATTTAGACGCGACAGCACGCGCCCGAAAGGGGAGAGGGCCATGCTGATGTCCCGACTGTGACTCGCCGACGGATAGAGTGCGTAGTTTGAATTGTGAGGCGCGCCGAAGAGCAGCTTCGGTACAGTGTTATTGAGAAAATATACAGCAGCGCTCGGAAACGCTATGAATGCGAGCGAGAACAGTACCGATTCGCCTGCGGTTCCCACGCAGACGGAGACTGCCGCCGCAACAGAGAATCCCGCAAGCGCCGTCACGGTCATGTGAACGGCGTAAAACAGCAGCGTGCGCCAGAGCATGACGGACGAGCCGAAGTAGATAAGGTTCAGCATTGCCGAAAAGGCGAGCGGGAGAAGCACGGCCGCTTCGAGCATGACCGCTCCCGCCAGCCAGTGCGCCGAAAACAGACCCGCGCGGCTGATGCCGAGGCTGAAATATATGTTGTTCTTCGCCCTGCTTGAGACGAATCTGAAAAGCATTATGCCCAGCGCCGCCGAGAGAATGACGAGCACCGCAGTATAGAAATAGAACCAAAAGTCAAAAATATCGGACACTGCGGAGCCGTTTCCGTCGGCGATTATCAGGAACTTTCCGGATTCGCGCAGAAGCTCCAACGTCGCCGAGCCGCCGCTCTTCAGCGCCGTAAGCTGTCTTATCTTGTCGCTGCCGAAAAAGCTTCTGAGGTAGAGCGCCAAGCTCATGACAAAGACCGCGAGCGGAAAAGCAAAGTTCTTTCTCATCGCGTGTGCGACCGTGAAGCCGAACGGATTTTTAAAGCCGTTTTTTGTTCTGTTCACCCTTTCTCCCTCCGATGCTGCTCAGTTCGGCGGCCGCACCGTTTCAGCGCAGCCGCCGATTTGATTTTATTTGCCCGTGCCGAGATTCAGCTCGATGCGTCCTTTCGGAACATACATTATCGTAAGAGCGCCGTTTTCGCGCTTGAACTCAACAAGGTATCCGCCCGTGAGGTCGAAGCGGTAGCCGTAGGCGTTGGCGGCGAGCTTTTCGACAATAGTCTTGTTTGTTATGGTTACGGCATCCTTCGGCATGAAATCGCCGCTGTTGTAGTTGCTCACCTGATAGGTGTAGCCGGTGGAATCCGTCTTTGAAACTGCCTTTGATTTTCCGTCATCCCAGAAGGCGTTGAATATCGGGCTACAATAGCCGTATCCGTATCTTGTATTCACGGAGTCGGTCGAGTGACCCATGTCCTTAACTCTGACGCTGACTATCGGGGACTCGTCTGTGAGCTTCTCGTAGAGTCCGTGCTCCTTGAGGAAGCTTATAGTGTTCGTCATCTCCGAGGTTATCGGAACTGTTGAGTAGTCGCCGAGTGAGATATAATGTCCGCTCGACTCTCCGTGCGCCGAAAGCTCGTTGACCTTATCCTGCCTTGACATATCAAGATCTTCCTCAATACCCGGTTCCGGCATAGCCTCTGTTACGGTAGTGGCGCTTCCGTAGTACGCCTCATCCTGTGTGTTTTGACGAGAAACATAGAACGCAACCGAGCCGAGATATTTCGCGTTGCTTGTCAGGAGCTTGTCGGAGCTCAGCGTGCTGATATCATTATATATCGCGCGCGCAAGACCTGCGGTCAGCTCCTCGTCAACAGCGGTTCTCTTGTCCATCTGAGCGGAGAAAAGTATCGGTATCATGCTCTTTGCGTCGATGTTGAGCAGCTCGTTCTTGATTTTGCTGTTCCAGTTCTTGGTATCCTCAAGGGTATAAAGTGTGGGATAGTCTGTCAGCGGAACATAGTTATAAACTCTGACAAGCTCGCGTCCGTTCTTGAGCTTGTATTTTATGATAACCTTCTGGCTCGTGACTCTCTTCGAGTAGTCATCAGGGTCGCAGTTCATTTTGTTGATGTTTCCTGCTTTTATCATGGCCTTGTGGATTTCGCGGACAGTATTTATGTCATCTTTGTCCTTGAAGTCCTCAACGAGTGAGTTCGAACGGTTGCCGACATAGTAGTAGTCCTTGAGTCCGTCCTCGCCGAAGTAAAGGTTGCTGTTATATCCGGACTGGAGCCCGTTGCCGAGCTTGTAGCTGCCCATCAGTGCGTTGGGCGCGGAGATGGATGCGCTCTCAATGGACTGAACATCGGGCACGCGGTTGCTGTAGCCGAAGAAGCCGGTGTAGAGCGAGAGCAGGAACGCCGCCATGAGACCGACGTGGACAAGACCTATCTTCCAGTCCTTTTTGAGAACCTTGAAGCTCAGGTGGAGAATGACATCGAGTATAACAAATACCAGGAAAGCTGCGACGATTACCAGGGCTATCATTATCCATCTGCTTATCTGCGATGTGTATGCTATAAAATATATTATCAGCGAAGCAGCTCCGAAAGAGGCAATCATGCAGAGCACGAAGTTGAGAACGGCGCTTCTGCCGGGGAAACCGCAAATTTCGGCCTTTCTGCGCTTGAACATGAAAAGTCCGAACACGAAGAAAGCGGCGATGAGAGCGGCCCAGAGAATGTACGGAGTCAGAGAGGGAGCAACCCATTTCTTTGCGGCCTCTTTTGTCATAGCTTCAATGGAAGATGAGTTAATAAAAGAGCTTCTGTTGAGCATGAGCAGATTTATATGGGCGATAGCGCGGCCGAACAGGGTGCTGTTCGTCATATCCAGATAGTTCTCGCCGAAGCTTGAAGCGACGGGATATATGCCGTAGTAAGTTTTGGAGGGAGCGCCGTTGAGAATTGCAGGAACGCTGTAGTTCACGCACATTGTGACAACGCTCGGGAACGCCGCAAGAACGGCTGAGAAGCCAAGCGATTCAACAACCGTACCCACGCAGCTCGAGACCGCCGCCGATATTGTAAGACCGGCGAGCACACATATCACGTTGTGCACCGCATAGAACAGGAAGGTTCGCCAGAGCATGACGGACGAGCCGAAAAAGTGGAGGTTGATTCCGAGCGATACTGCGAGCGGGATGAGTGTTGCCGCGAGCATCATAATTATGCCTGCAACCAGACGCGCTGTGTAGAGGTCGGCGCGCTTAATGCCGAGACTGTAATAGACGTTGACGGTCTTTTTGTTGGTAACGAATCTGAAAAGCAAAACGCCGACTAACAGCGATATCACAACGAGCAGAGCGGGGTAGAACGAGATGAGCGGTTCATATGCCGCGCGCTCCGAGTCGAAGATAAAGACCTCGTACGCTTCGCGCATTAACTTCATAACGTCCTGACCGGTGATAGCTGCCTTGTTCTTTGCTTCGCTCAATACATCCCAGCAGAAGCCGGTGAGATAGAAAATCATGCTGAGCACAAATGTTGCAAGGGGGAGAATGAAGTTTTTCTTTATCGCGTGAGCGACGGAGAAACGGAATGTGTTTTTATATTTCTTCATCTGTGACACCTCATTTCTTCTCTTCGGGCTTGCCGAAGATGTCCTTGAAGTCGTAGTCGCTGCCCTCCATCTCCTCGAGGAAGATTTCTTCGAGCGTGAGCGGGAACTTTTCAATCATCAGCGGATTCATATTTTGAAGCTTCTTCTCGTTTTCGTCCATGTCGCCGTTGGCGCTCAGGGTGATTATCTTTCCGTCCTTCGAGAAGTGCCTGATGTCGAGATCCTTGAAATCGCTCTCTTCGAGGTCGCGGTCAAAGACCAGTCTGAACTTGCAGCGCGAGCCGCTGATATCGTCAACCGAGCAGTCCATGACTATGCTCTTGCCGTTTATCAGCGCAATGTGGTCGCACATATCGGCGAGGTCGTGGAGGTTATGAGAGGAGATTATGACGGAGCATTCCTCTTCGGCCATGTATTCGAGCAGGAGGTTCTTAATAAGATTCCTCTTTGCCGGGTCGAGTCCGTCGAAGCTCTCGTCGAGCAGGATAACCTCGGGCATGGTGGACATTCCGAGAATTATCTCGGCCTGTCTCTGCATTCCCTTTGAAAAGCCGCGTATGTTCTTCTTTGTGTCGAGTCCGAATACCTTTGAGAGCTTGTGCATGGTTTCGAAGCTGAAGCGGGGATAGTAGCCCGCATAGAATTTGCCCATGCTCTCTATTGTCGCGTTGGGCTCGAAATAGAGGTCGTCGGGGACATAGAAGAGTCTCTGCTTAACCTTTGCGTTGTCAAAAACATTCTCGCCGAATATTTTGACCTCGCCCTCGTCCGCCCGGTAAACTCCGGAGACCGTCTTGAGAAGAGTCGTTTTACCCGCGCCGTTGTAGCCGACAAGCCCGTATATTGACGACTTTTCGACCTTCAGCGACAGGTTCTGAATTGCGGTGAAGTCCTGGAACCGTTTTGTAACGCCGATTACTTCGATCATGATTCTTCCTCCTGAGTGTAGATTTCGTTGAGTATGTCGATGATTTCCTGTTTTTTGAGTCCCTTGGCGCGCGCCGCCGAAATGGCGTCCGAAATTTCGGAAACCGCCGTATCGTGTACCGTGTCGCTCTTGAAAGCCTTTTCGCTGACGAAGCTTCCCTTTCCGGGCACGGTATAGATAGCGCCGTAGGATTCAAGGTCGGAGAATGCCTTTTTTACCGTGTTTATGTTCACACCGGCGTCGGCGGCAATGGACCGTATAGACGGCAGCTGTGAGTGCGGAGCGAACGAGCCGATAAGTATAAGCGTCAGTAATTGGTTCCTTATCTGCTCGTATGCCGGTACGCGGCTCTGCTTGTCGATTAAGACCACAGCGATTCTCCTTTCTTCGTGATTCGTGTGCACCGTTTGCACAAAATAAGAATAGGTGTGCTATCTGTCATAGCACACATATATCATAGCACGAAAAATCCCGTTGTCAACACTTTTTTCAAAAAATTTTAAGACAGCGGAAAAACTGCGATTTAAAGCCGGAAATATAAAAAACGCCGAATGCAGGATATCAGACAGGCAATCAAAAAGAAAGTCGTCCGACAGACACTGCATTCGACAGCAACAATATATCACAGAAAAAAAGTTATGTCAACCCTGTTTCCGCAAATGTTGACGGACAGAGCGTAACAATCAACGGCATAGACCGCATTGAAAATGACGGAAACCGGGCGCAGATGTATGTCAGAACGCAGGACGGGGACAGCGTTGCGCTGAGCGATGTGCGGTTTGACAGCCGCGAGACCGAAGCTCTTTACAATGTCGCACAGGGCTTTGACAGCACCGACACGGCACGGGCCTTTATTTCAGGATATAAGCAGGGCGATTCGGCAAGCGAATATATGAATGCGTTTCTTGACTTCCGCCGCGCCGGTCAGCTCGGGCAGGACTTTGACAGCGTTTTGCAGTCGAATGCAAACAAATACGCAGGGCTTGAGGAAAGTCAGCTCAGACAGGCATATTATGCCGGCGTTAATGAAAAAAATAATGCGCCGAAGCATTACAGCGCGAAAGAGGAAAAGAGGGCAGAAAAGAACGGCGGTCTGCTGAGAAACTATACAAAAAAGCTCAACGCTGAGCAGGCGGGCTCGGTATATGTTCTTGAGGCTCTTGCAAAAAAATACGGCTTTGTCGTTGAAGTGTGCGATACGCTTGCAGACGGAATGGCGAACGGTGAGTACGATCCCAAGACCGGCAGAATAAAAATCGCGCTCGACGCTGAGGAAAACGCTTATCTCAGAACCGCCGGACATGAACTGTATCATTATATCGAGGACTGGAACTCAACGGCCGCAGGCGAGCTGCGCGAATATGTCATAGGCAAGCTCAAAGAAAGCGAAAACTATGACTATGAGGGCAGAGTGAAGGAGCTTGAAAAGCTCTATGAGGGTTATGGACAGGAGGACATAGAGGCGGAAATCGTTGCCGAGTGCATGTTTGATGTGTTTGATGAGCAGACCATAAAGGAGCTTGTCGGAGAGAACCGCAGTCTGGCGGTGAAGATTCAAAGCTGGATACAGGGCTTTATCGAGAGCATAAATGAAATTCTTAAAAATCTCGGGCTTACGAGCCCGGAAATAAGAGCCCTTGAGGGAGATGAGGAGGCACTTGAAACCATCAGCGACCTGTTTAAGTCTGCGCTGGAGCAGACGAGGGAGAACAAATCGCAAGGAAAAACAACCGACATGGCGGACGAAAAGAAAAAATACAGCATAGGTAAAACTACAAAGAATAAGTCGGTTGTTGTGATTGCAGATGATATTCTGAAAGGTGTAGATAAGTCTGACTGGGTTGCGAAAGTTAAGGATGTTATCAGAACTAAATTTTCTGATGGAATACCTGTTGAGGGTAAGCTGATTAAGGTGAACAAGATAACCAGAAACGAGTACACCAATTCAAAAAACACTCAACACTACCAAAGAAAAGATGCCGTGATTTATAAAGATAAATTCAAGGCATCAAGTAATCTTAATGAAATTGTATTAGCATCGACTAATTACGTTAATGAGGATTTAAAGCATCAGAGAAAGGATAATTTTACCGAGTTTGCGAGGGGCGATGTGCTCGTTAGAGTGGGAAAAAACGATTATTCTGCAAAGGTTATTGTAGGCTTTACATCGGGAAAGGAAATGGTACTGTACGATATTGTTGATTTCACACCAACAAAGTTTGAATTAAAAAATGAGAATGCGTTTACCGAACAGCCGCTTAAAGTGCAACTCAGTAGACAACACGCATCCTCTGACACGAGAGTAACACAAAGTGAGCCAAGTGTCAATAGCAGTATATCCGAAAAAGCGCAGAATGATGCAAAAAAGTTTTCGCTCAAAGATACTACAAATGAATCCGATTCTCAGACAAAGAGTGAAGCTTTTAAGGAGTGGTTCGGGGACTGGGAAAACGAACCGGAATCTGCAAGCAAGGTCGTGAACGAGGACGGAACACCGAGGATAATTTATCATCAAACTGCGGCTGAGTTCAATGTGTTCAGCAATGCAAATCCGCTTGCCGGACGCAATGACAGTGAAACGCCGAACGGATTTTTTGCAAAGGACAATGATGCGGATATCGGGGTTGGCGGAAACAAACAGATGGCATTGTACGGTGACATGAAAAAGCCACTCCACTTCAAGGACCGTGCAGAAGCGAGATATCTTTTGGGGCGATTGCTATGAGGTACAAGAAATTAGAAATGATGAACTGGAACCGAGTTTTTTTCCGTACAAATTCGATGCAGATGAAGCAAATAAAGTTTGCGAAGTTTGCAAGTGGTACATTGCCGACTAACCGCCAAGCGTAAAGTGAGGCGGTTTTGTCATATCACAACTCAATAATCACAGCGTTTTGCAGTCAAATGCAAGGCGCTGTTTTTATATCCAAAAAACGTTTGCCTGTATCGTAAAACAGGGGAACAGTTGACCTTAACTGAGAAAAGGAGAGTAAAAAATGGCAGAAGAAAAAAAGAATGTCGAAACCTTGGAGGGGCAGGGCAATGATGAGCAGAATGAACAGACTCAGCCCGAAAAAAAGTACACCGATGAGGAAGTAAACAACATCAGTGTCAAGAACAGCAAGAAGGCAGTCGCCAAGCTTATGAATATACTGTATAAATGCAAAAAAAGTCACCGGCTTACTCCAGAAGGCTGGGCTACAATTGCCCAGGTTCCTGTTTCGCACCGATGGCTATATACACAGTATACGCGCTTCCGATTCAAGTGTCAAGCAATTTGAAAATGCAACAAAGCGCCTGTAGGTTTACAATAGACGCGAGACTGAATCGGGCGCATTGAAATAGAAATGAAAAAAGCCTTGAAACCGTTGATACACAACGACTTCAAGACTTATCTTTTGGTGATCCATCGGAGATTCGAACTCCGGACACCTTGATTAAAAGGGATAGTTGATTGCGCGAAAAACGTTGATATATATAGGTAAACGCGAATGTGTGTTCACAATTTGTTCCCAACCGTTAAAAAATCACATGTGCTTAATTATAACAAATTGACCGCTTTTTGAAGCTGATCGATGTCAACATGGGTGTAGACTTTATTGGTAACGACTTCCGAAGAATGTCCCATGAGTCGCTGAATATCCCATTTATCGGCGCCGTTGCGGTGCAACATAGAAGCAAATGTGTGCCTGGTCGCGTGCGGCGTCAGGCGAGGCAAGTCGAGCGCCTCAAGTGTAGGGTAGTACCATTTTGCGCGAAAGTAGCGCGCTGTTACCGGGACGAGTTTGCCGTTGTGCTCATGGCAAACTATTGTCGGTCCACCTTTATCGAGCCACTTTTGCAGATACGGCATTACTTTATCGGAGACCGGGACAACTCTATTCTTTCCGGCTTCGGTCTTTTCGCCGCCGCGAAGAGTATGATTTGCGGCATCCCAGCTGAACGGCGTAAGTGCCAAAAATTCATTGATTCTCCAACCCGTGTAGCACATAATCAGAATTAGGTCTGCGTACATAAAGCCTGCCTTTGCGGCGGACTCGAGTTTTTGCAAATCGAGATCGCTGAACGGTACCTTTTCTTTCGTTTCTGCTTTTGGGAGGGTGACGAAGCTTGCATAATTTTTGACAACAATGTCATTTTGCACGGCGTAATCACAAAGCAGGGAAGCGAAGAGTTTTATTTTTTGCAAAGATGAAACAGAGAGCCCGTTCTGATGTGCGGTGTCAACGACCGTTTGAAAATGGGCGGCTCGTAAATCTTTTACTTTATATGAGCCGAGGACAGCAAGCTTATTCCATGCCGCATTATAATTGTCCTGTGTCTGTTTCGCGAGATTCTTAAATTTCTGTAATTTCTTATACTCGGCGCACAGTTGTGCGAGTGTGATATTTTCAGCCGAAGCCGGAACGTCAATATGCGGAGTCTTATGCCATGCGCCGAGAGCTGTCATTGCCTCTGCCCTCGTGGCGTAGCAGCCTATCAGCTTGCGTTGCTTTTCGAGGGAATATTCGGAGCTGCTCTGCGGAGCAAGAACAGCCCAGGGTTTGCGCCGGTTTCCGCTGAGTTTGCGGATCGTTCCATATCCGTTTGGATTTTTCATAAAAAACACCGCTCCTTTACTTGTGTTTCCTCAGAGCGGGTGATATAATAAATATATCAATCCACTCTGTCGTAGGTGTGTGTTGATTTTCTTGAGCCCTCGGTGTTCCAGCACCGGGGGTTCTTTTATTTATCTTTTGTCTTTTCTGAAATGCGTTTTTTCTCCTCTGCTCTTTTGATTTGCTCTATACTCTTTTCGGGTGTCGGCAAATTCTCGGGCATGACTCCGCCGAGTTCTTCTATGGTCTTTCTCACTTTTCTTCCAACATTATAGTGTGTTTGATTTGCCCTTTCTTTGCCGCGAACCTTTTCTCTGCGAAGCTTTTCTTCCGTTTGAGTTGCACGAAAGAGATTGGCGGCGAGTTCTGTGCTGCCCATGTGGTCGAGAATATTTTGACTCTTTTTTAATCCCTTTCGACGGTGAATATCTTTAGCACCGAGACCGCCGTAGAGACCTTGATATCCTTTATTCTGAAAGATTGCATAGTCTTTGGGGTCAATGATTCCGGCATCGTGCGCGGCGTTTGCAAGAGCTGTATTGTGGCGCTTCATCTCGTTTCGAATGGCAAGCCTCTTCTGATCTTCGGTCAGCTCTTCGTAATTGTCAATGAGCTCTTGCTGGCGCGTTTTAACGGCAAAGTATGATTGCCCGAGAGCTATTACTTCTTTGCGAGGATCCCCGTTCATGACAATCAGATAACATGCATACCTGGAAAGCATAACATCATCCACCTCGCGCTCCGCGCCAGAGCCGATGTCAACCATTTTGCCAACGTCGGCAAAATGGTCATCAATTGCAAATCCGCTGTTCTTGCAGGCGAGTTTTGCTCGTTCAATCGTATCTGAAAAACGGCGCCACTGTGTGTAATCCAAAACGGTCTGAAGCTCTCTTGCAAGCCAATATTCCTGCCCGTCGTCGTTAATATGTTTTATGTCCTCAAAAATTTGCTCATTATATGTGGTTATTTCAGAAGTCATGGTTTTGAAGCCCCCTCGTTCAATTTATATATTTGTGATTCGCGCTCTTTTTGCCCCATAGCCTTCTGGCGCATTTTCTGTAAAATCCGCCATCAACAAGAATAGCGGGTTTAAACCTATCTGTAAATTCTTCTCTTTCAAACTTTAAACCACCTTTTACTATTAGTTCTTAATTATCTCCCTTACAAGAAGATACGGTATGCCCAGGATGCGATAGTGCTCGAGATCCGTGCCGGTTAACTCTTTGGGCGGATATGACGGATTGAGGGGGCTGAGCCTAACCATGCCATCAAAGATATCGATACGCTTGAGTGTCGCACATTCGCCGTCGTAAATAACGGCACCAACATCTCCGCTGCGCTCAATAAAGGTTTGCCGAAGAATGAGGACTTTATCGTCGGTGTGGTATGTCGGGTACATTGAATCACCGTGTACCTTTAGAACAAAAAAGTCGGATTTGCTTCGTCCCTTGAGAAAAGAGCGTGGGACATCTATGGTTTCGCCGCTCCAATCCTCGACTGCAATTTCTTCATATCCGGCAGCAATATTGCCTATTACCGGGAACGTAACAACATCTTCGGTCACATTCGGAGAAACGAGGTTTAGCGTTTTTGGATAAGTTTCACCGTCAATCAAATATGATGTTGTTGTGTTTAACGCTTTTGCAAACGCTGATACGCGGCTCTGGCTAATGTTTCGAAGACCAAGTTCAATTTTATTAACTGCGGAAGCTGTTTTAAAACCTACTTTTTCAGCAAGTTCTTGTTGAGACATTCCTTTTTCTTCTCTTAATTTTTTAATCCGATCATATATTGTCATTTTATCACCTCTCGCTTAAAGAATATCAAACCATAGCCACTTTGTCAACTTTTTTTGAAAAAAATTAAAGAAAACTATTGACAAAATGGCTAATAGCGATTATGATGTACATGTAGCCAAAATGGCTAAAAAGAAAGGAGGCGAAAAAAAGATGACGGCGACCAAAAAGCTGAAGGCAAAAATGATAGAAGTTGGAATAACACAGGCTGAACTGGCAAAGATTCTCGGAATATCCGCGCAGGCAATGAATTATAAGATAAACAACAAGTCTGAGTTTAAAGTAAGCGAAATAGAAGCTGTTGCTGGCGCTCTGAAAATTAGGAACAAGGATGAATATTTTTTTGCCTAATTATTAGCCAAAATGGCTAATAACGAATCTTAAAGAAGCTGAAAAAAGAAAGAGAGGCGGGGAGAAAAACAAAAATTTTCATACTACAATCACTTAAAAGGAGGTACATAAAATGCCGCGAGTTTTGAAACCGAAGCCTACCAAAGAAGAAATCCTCGCGATTGACGGCAGCGTGCCGGTTGAGATGGCCGCGAGGTATCTCGGACGACCTAAAGATTTTATTTATAACGGACTGCAGAAGCAGGCGCTGCCGATCGGCACCGCATACATCCGCGAAAAAGAATGGTGCTACGACATAAGACCGCAGGCGCTGGTTGAATACAACGAGCATGGCGGAGTAATGCAGCACAAGGAGTTTGAACACTTCGTGCGCGCGATGATAGCCAACGCCGTTGAAATGGCGATGTTTGCAGAGGACTGAATAAAATATTTGGTCAGTGTAATTAACCCCTCTCTGCCACAAAAGGCGAATGGCAAGAAAATGAAATTAATGCAATAAGAAAGGAGATGAAACTATGCTCAACATGCTAATAGCCGTTATAACATCAAGCGCAGTGACAATATTGTGGTTGAAGTGGTTTTGGTCTGCTGCGCAAAAAAAAATCGGTAAGCAAAACGAAGAGTTGACTCGTATGCTCACCGAATTTGTTGAAAGGTATATCGAGAAAGTCATTAAAGACAGACATTAATGAATGCCTCTCCGAATGGATTCAAGCAGGCTCGACCTTTTTCAATATAAACTTTTCGCATTACATTGCTAAAGCTGTTTTTGAAAATTGCCAATTTTTCAAATTCATCATAGCTCGTTGTGAGACTTGAACCATCAAAGCTTATGTCAACAAGTCCAAGGCGATCAAGTGATGTAATTGATGTACTTTGTCTGCCTATATCGCCAATTTCCGAATTTGCAATGAATACATTTTGATGAAGAACGATGTGTACATTTGAAAAACCAGAAATCTTTTCCGTTGCGATAGGCGGATTTCCGCAGATATTGACGATTGGGAGATTATGTGAGTTCTTAAAACATTTCAAAGTGTAGGCATCGTCAGGGGATAGTTGCTTTATTATCTCGACAAATGCGGGATGAACCGTATCAGCAGTATCTTCTTGCATTGCTTTCGCCAACAGATTGGCGAATAAGTCTCGTAATGTCTCATTGTCGGTAGTATAGGCGATTGCTTGTAATGCAGGCACTGCAACATAGGCTTCAGGAGTCTTTATTTGTTCGGGGTCAACATCTTTAAGTTTCTCTTCCAATAGCTTTTTTGTTGCCTTTAATGAGTACTCTCCGTTCAGCACATATTTTTCAAGAGGTGTCAAAGCAACGCCTATGGCACGAGGTAATAAACTGACAATCTCTCCGATTCTTTTCGCCGACGGATGAACAAGATCATCGTAAGCTTTTTCAATTGTGCCGCCTAATCCAATGTTTGTATCCATTTATATCATATTCCTTTCTTTTGCCAATTGAAAACTGTTTCAATAAGCGAATATACAAATTAAGTATAACACATAAAAAGAAATAAAACAACCGCATGAAAGGAGCTTTGTAAATGAAAGAGAGGTGGGACTATGACAAAGTTTGAGAAACGAGTAAAAAAAGCTTTTGCGCATATGACGGCAATCATATACGCAAAAACTCATCGAATCGAAACCGTTACGCTTACACAGCCGGCGTACTGCCGCGGAAATAGCAACTGCGGCAGAGACCGGCGTGGGTTGTGGCATTGTAACTGTCTTAACCAAAGTAAGCAAGAGCCCCGAAAACAGCAGCAACAATAGAGGCTATTGTTGCTACAACGGAAACGACTACAGTAACGACGAAGCGAATCCGATCTGTTTTCTCTTTTGAGGCAGGTGTCTCGACCAGCTGATGAATCTCATCGACACCGGGAAGATAATACCGCTTATATGACAAGTCAATCACCCCCTTTCAAGAGAAAGTATATCACACAAAAAGAAATAAAACAACGAGAAAGGAGTTCCTGCGATGTCCCAAACGGCAGAACTCGACCTGTCGGCGGTGCCTGACAGCGAGATGACGCATTTAGCCCGGTCAACGCTTCGCGCGGTAGAACGGTATTTTGAAATTCCGGGCGTCAGAGAAGAATACGAGCTGTGGCTCAAAAAAAGAAAGACGGCATAAAGAAAAGAAAGGAAGAAAAGAAAATGATTAAAAGCTTAAAAGAAGCTCACGATGCCAAAGTCCACTATTTAAAAAGTGGCGATATCGACAAAGCGGCAACGATGTCCGAATTGCTTAGCGTAATGCTCGCGCAAGAGATTTTAAATGCTTTCGGCGGAATCGGAACATCGGACATGTGTGTAATTGTAGCAGCCTGCAAACTGGCAATATCAGCTGTTGAGGATTCCGCCGATAAAGCTGGGCTTACCGTTAAAGACGTGCTTGGCGCAGCGGACAACCTTGTTACTTTAGCAAACCGGCACACCACAAGGCTGACTATTGTCAAGCCGATGCACAAGGGGGCTGGCAATGATGACTAAAGACTTGCTTATCATCGGCGCGGTCGTCGCGCTCGTCGCGATTATGCTTCTCGCGGCACTGCCCGAAATAACGACGGCGATGCCTGAGGTCTACTATGTCGAGGACAACAAGGCCGAGACAGAAACCACGACAGAGCCGAAGCCCGTTTTGCAGTCAACTGCAAGCATCAGATACGCCCTGACCGCCGCTGAGCGCGACGAAATCGAGCGGGTAGTCATGGCAGAGGCGGGAGCCGAGCCGTACATAGGTCAGATGGCGGTCGCCCAATGCATACTTAACGCCTGCGAGCAGGAGGACAAGCGTCCGCTTGAAATCGTCCGCAGCTTCGGCTACACTGCCGCCCGACCCGAGCCGAGCGACGAGGTCAAAAAAGCCGTCGCCAAGGTTTTTGACGACGGCGAGACCGCTACGGATCGCGAAATACTTTATTTTTATGCGCCGGCGCTGTGTCAGAGCCTTTGGCACGAGTCGCAGACCTATGTCTGCACCATCGGCGGACACAGGTTTTTCGAGGAGGCGGCGAAGTGAACAAAAATATTTGTATTGTTGTGCTGGTGATGTCGATATTTTGTAGTGTAATGAGTCTGTGCCCGGGCGATGAAAGGCAAAAAAAAGTGCACGCTTTTTGGGGATGGCTTAATGTTGCGCTGTGGGTACACTTTTATATTCGTGACATATTTTGAGAGGAGAATCAAAAATGATTAATAATAAAAACCTTACTAATGCACTCCGCAGGTTGTCAGTGAAGACCAGATCTCTCGCCTGCTTTGGCTGCGGATATGAACACAATTGCGACACCCACGGCTGCGCGCTTATCCGCGCCGCGAGGGAACAGCTCGAAAAGCTGACTGCATCGCCGTGGATAAGCGTCAATGACTGGCTGCCAAAGGATGATGTGCGTGTTGATGACGGTGATAAAGTCCTTGTGATTGTTAGTGGCAGGCCAAAGAAGACTGTACAATATGTTGATGCATGTGAAATTGCAGAATATTACTACGAAGACGGCTGGTATTTTGATGCCTATCCAGAGTGGGAAGATCCACAGGTGACCTACTGGATGCCGTTGCCCGAACGACCGGAAGATTGCCATGACTAACGAAGAAGTCAAGCAGGCGCTTGTCACCGGCAAACCGGTCATATACTTCGTGCCGCTCGTCGGCGATGTCAGATATGACAGAGTGTCTGCGGTCATATATCGCATAATCAACGGAGAGCTCGCAGTCACCGCCGAGCTTGAGGGCAGGGAAGGCAGGTCAACGGCCACGGTCCGAATTGACCGCCTGCGATTTAAGGAGGATAAAGAAAATGGCGCTGAAATTTGCAATCCAGACGGTGTTTGAGATCGCCGTCGCCGTACTTATCATATATGGGTTCATCCGCGAGGACAAGCTTATAGCATTTGAGGACAAGGTTAAATCAAGCATCAAGAGCAAGAGGAGCGGCCGCGATGAGCTCGACAGAAAAAACAGCTGATATGCCAGGGAGCGGGCAGAAGTGGCGCAGAAAGAAGATTTGCAAGAATTGTTACTGGCTGCGCAAAATTGACAGCGCAAGTATGGGCTGGGACGGGAAGTGCTGCGCCTATACCTACATCACCGACCGATTCCGCGAGATCCCCGCGACGGATGATTGCTGCGCATATTATCTCAAAAAGAAAGGAGCGAGAATGTAATGAAAGAGAATCATATCTTAATGCACGCCGATGTGCTTGATGCGGTGCTTGCCGACTACAGCGGCCGATTCGTCAGCCGTCGGGATTATAACGACGGCAAGACTTACGGCTATGTAACAAACCTTAAAAATCAGAACATGGCTATCGAGTATACGCACTACAAAAATCAGCTCGGCGAGCGTCATGCGCTGTCCGACAACGAGCGTTTTGACTTTGACAACCAGATGATTAAAAAATACATACCTCAAATGGCAGAGCGGGTCGAGGAAATCGAGCGCGAGGAGGGCTCTGCGCTGCGCTTGCCGATATCCGTGCCGGTGTCGATATATTTTGACAGAAGCCGCCGTGGCATGGACGAAAACGGCCGTCCGAGTGAATTTTTGATAATTATCGAAGAAAAAAGAAAAGACCGTAAGCACATCTGGAAAGCTGACGGACGTGAGGCTGTTGTGGCTTATCTTGACGAATATGCGAAAAATGTGTTGCCGAGGCTTGACAGATATGAAAAAGGACGCCCTGCGGTAACAGGACGCCCAAAGGATGTTGCCGGAACAACACCAAACACCATAAACAGTATAACACCGCCGCCGGAAAATGTCAACGGGGGCGCGATATGAAAATACGATCTTACAGATGCCCGAAATGCGGGCGTGAATATAATTTTGCCGACGGCAACAAAACAAGACTCTGCCGCGTTTGCGGGTGCGAACTGGACAGCCTGACTGTCTACTCGACGGACGACGGCAGCACGGCCAGCGACCAAACCGCCGAGACCAAGCGAGAAAACCGCGAGGCCGAGGAGCAGGAAGCGCTTTTTGTGTGGGCGGAGTACCAATCCGCCGCACACCCGGAACTGAATCTTTTATACCACATACCGAATGAGGGTAAGCGCAGCGTGGCTTACGGTGCAGCGCTCCGGCGGCAGGGAATGAAAAAGGGCGTGCCCGACCTCTGCCTGCCGGTCGCCCGGGGGAAATACCACGGCTTGTACATCGAAATGAAAGCTGGCCGAAACAAGCCGACGGTCGACCAGCAGTGGTGGCTTGAAGCGCTTGAGCGACAGGGTTTCCGCGCCGTGTGGTGCTCCGGGTGGGAGCGGGCAAAGGAAGAAATATCGGAATATTTGAAATTATGATGCAATTTTTGGCGAGCTAACTCGACATCAACACGATTTAAAGGAGAAATAAAAAAATGACAGAACTGATGAAAAAGGCAATAGCCAAAATCGACGCCGAGGGCGAAAAGGGCGGCACGAATCAGAAGCGCATAGCGCAGTATATCATCGATGCGCTTATAACCGACGATATCAGTGCGGGCAAGGTCACGGACGAAAAAAAGAGCCTTGCGGACTGTGTGAAAGCCGTGACAGGAAAAGCAAGAAAGCATGCCGAGAACGGCTGCGCGATGGTCGAAGATGAAACGGTTTACTCTTGGATCCGCGAATATTACGGAATCGCCGAAGAGCCGAGGACCGATAACATCATCAGCCTTGACCTTGCGGATCTGCTGTGAGGTGGCGACATGGGACAGAAAGCGAAGAAAATCACCGAAGAACAGTATCTGCACGCTAAAAAAATGGCTTTTGCCAAGTCGATTTACGGCCTGCCGAAAAAGGTAGAGAAGTGGATTGACGAGTCGGTTTTGAAATACAGCCGCTATCTTTTTACATACCGAGAAAAAGGAAAAAGGTACGGCTATTGCACGCACTGTCACCAAGATGTGGTGCTTGAGCTCGGCAGGACCTTCACGCCGGCCGACGAGGAGAACATCTATCGACGGCACAAGGAAATAGGCTTCTGTCCTGCGTGCAAGAGTCCGGTGCAGTTCCGCGACATGGGGCGAGGCCGGGGAAGATTGGTCGACGAGGAATATGTCGTTTTTTCCGACAAGTTGAGAGACGGCGGCGTGCTTGTTCGAGCGGGCTTTGTCCGCCGAGATTACAGCGAGAAAATTAGAGACGTCGACACCGATTTTTTTGAAAGATACCGAATCTACTATAACACCAACATAGATGTTGCCTGGAATAAAGTTTATTCATATTATGGCGGCTACGGTTGGGGCAGAATGACGACCATACCCGAGCCGAGTGCGGGTCAGCCGTATTATACATCCGAACAAAACTATATTCATACAAGTTATTACGGATTTACCGACGAGATTTTCAAAAAAACAAATTTGAAATATGCGCAAATTGAGACGGTCATGTCAGACAGCAGATATGTCGAAGTTTGCAGCTATCTTGATCGATTTGTAAAAAACCCGGCGCTCATAGAAAGACTCATTAAAGAAGGCTTTTCAGTCCTTGCCTTGCATCAATATAGTCAAGCGAAAATCAACAGACGGGCAAAGACAGTGTCCGCCGCTCTCGGACTCAACAAAAAAGAGCTCCGCGAGCTTGAGGACAAGACAGACGCAGGCGTGAAATATGCGCAAATCGCAAAAGCATACGGAATCACTCCGGCGCAGGCGAAAAAATATGCCTCATACGGCTCGACAAGCATCGAAAACGTCGAGAAGCATTTGCCTTTTAAAAAAGCGGTTAAATATCTCGACAAGCAGGAGGAAACGATATACACGCTTTGTGATTACTGGCGAGATTGCGAAAAGCTCAAGCTTGACCTCAAGCGTGAGGATATCCTCTTGCCGCCAGATCTCGCGCAGGCGCACCAGCGCACAAACGAAGCCCTTGCGAAAGCAAGACATCAAAAGGAGCTCGAAGAGACGCGCAGAATGCAGGAAGAGTTTGGGAAGCGGCTCAAAAAGCTCGAGCGGGACTTTGATTTTGAAAGCGGCGCCCTGTTGATTCGCCCGGCGAGAAGCCACGCCGAGCTAATCGACGAGGGGAGCGCTCTGCATCACTGCGTCGCGACGTATGCCAAAAAACACCTGAGCGGGCAGACGGTTATCTTTTTTATCAGGAAGAAAAGCGAGCCGGACAAGCCTTTTTATACCTTGGAATATAACCCGAAGACCGAGAGCATCGTCCAGTGCCGTGGCTTGCACAACTGCGGCAAGACGCCGGAGGTCGAGGCCTTTGTAGACGCGTGGAGCGGGTACATCAGAAATAAAAAGAAAAAGAGTCACGCGGCAGCGTGAGAGAGGAGAAAAGTATGAACGAAGTAATCAGGAGCATGGAACTCAGCGGGAACCTGAGCGAGGAACAGAATGAGGCGTTAAATCTGCACTATGAGATAATCGCAAAAGGCAACCTCGCCGCGTCCGCTATGGTGGACTTTTGCCAGAACCTCAAAAGGATGCGCGACGAGCGTAAATATCTTTTACTCGGGCATGAGACGTTTGAGGAGTATGTCGAGCAGGATGTCGGAATCAAGCAGCGACAAGCCTATACATATATACAAGCTCTCGAGTCGCTCGGTGAGAAATATTTGCAGTCGAATGCAAGTCTCGGAATCTCGAAGCTCGGAATGCTCGCCGCTCTGCCGTGGTATGAGCGCAAGGAAGTCGAGGAGAATAACGACGTCGCGGAGATGTCCACCCGCGAACTGAAAGAGACTATCAGCAAGCTGCACGAGGCACAGGAGCAGTTGACGCTTATCACCGCCGAGCGCGATGAGCTCGCGAAAAGCAGTCAGGAGCACGAAGACCTTTCCGACACCGTCCGCCGACTGCGCGAAGAGCTGAAAGCGGCGTCCGAAAAGCCTGCCGCGACGGTCATGCGCGAGCCGACCGCCGAAGAGATAAAGCAGTATACCGTCGACGCGATTGAAAAAGAGCGTGCAAAGGCGAAAAAGGACAAGGAGAAAGCGATCGCCGAGGCCGTGGAGCGGGCACGCGATGAAGCAAAGAAGTCAGTTTCCGAGGAGCTTGAGAAGAAATACAAGGCGGTGCTCGACGCCGCCGAAAAAGAGAAAAGCGAGCTGACCGGACGGCTGGAAAAGGTCGAAAAGGACGCGAAGCTCACCGCCTCGCCGGAGGTCGCAAAATTCAGCGTCTACTTTGACAGCATACAGAAATATATCAATGTCATGCGCGGTATAATCGCGTCGATGGATGACGAGACCACCGCCGCCAAGCTTCGCGACGCGATGCAGAAGCTCGGAGCGCTGCTGCAGGAGGGTTGATTATTATGGATTGCAGTAAAACGTTAAATTTCATTATGACGCAAAAAAGACTTTGTGGCTCGCGATTCAATTGTGAGCAGCTTAATAAGAGCGACAAGAGCGATATCTGCCCGCTGTACGATTTTTGCGACTGTAGTCCCGCCGATTATTCCGTTGCGATAGTCAAAGAAGCAATTGGAACTATGCAGAAATGGGTTGACGAACATCCGGGAAAAACCTATGCGCAGGACTTTTTCGAGAAGTTCCCGGAAGCCAAGCCGGATAAAGAAGGTGTGCCGAGGATGTGCCGTACGAATTGCTACGGCGGAAGTTGCCAGTACTCCGCTGTAGCCGGAGCGGGTCCGGCACCGTGTAAAGCTTGCTGGAATGAAGAAATGGAGGCGGCGGACGATGAATAAAAAGAAGGCCGGAATCCTGATGTGCACACATTTTAACTGCGATCACCGTCGCGGGAACTACTGCTGTTTCCAGTGTCAGAAAATTGGCACTTGTAAAAACCCTTGTTACAACAGCCCGCTGAAATGCGGACTGGCAAAGGAGGTTGACCAGCATGAAAACCCTGACGCTTGAACAGCTTATCGAAGCGGCGGAGATTTGCGGATCCGGCAAAGAGGGCGCATGCCAGGTCTGCCCGGCGCATAACGACGGCGAAGTCATGTCGAGCGCGTGCATCGAGAGCGTTATGGCACAAGCCGCCGCCGCACTGAAAGAGTACGCCTGCAACGGAGGTGGTTGCGATGCTTGAATTAAAGCCGCTTGAATTAAAGCCGTGCCCGCAGTGCGGAAAAAAAGTCCTGATTGGATATGCCTGCGGCGAGTATTTTATATTTTCGCGCGAAAAAACAGACTGCGCCTGCAATAATTTTACGGAAATGCACTCGAGCATGAATCAAGAAGTCGAAGCTTGGAACAAGTTTTGCAAAGCGGAAAGGAACTTTTTATGAAAATCAAAAAAATCATAAATCTGTGTAAATCGAATAAGTGCATATCACTCTACGATATGACAACGCAAATGCTCGGCGACGGCTACGCTGCCTATTATTTGAACGACTGCCCGGTGTTTTCAATCGGCTCGCTCATGGCTTCATTTGATTTCACAATAACGCAGGCCGAAAAAATTGTGCAGCGGTACACCGCCGAGCCGCCGGAAGCGTTTTTGAAGATGGTCAAAGACGAATTTGACGGAGAAGAGCGCTGCGATCCTCTGCCGATATCTCTGCGGATAGGCTCTTACGACTATATACCATATAAGACATCTGCCGGCATTGAGTTCGTCGAGTCGAAATATCTCGAGCCGCTCGACACGGACGAATACGAGCTCTATTATCGTCAAACGGAGTCCGGCGCGTTTTTCGTGGCTAAATACGGTTTATTCGTCATGTCAATTATACCAATCTGCACGGAGCAGGTGCTGACCGAGAAGAACGTCGACTATCTCTCGGAGCTCTCCGCCATGAGCTCCGTAAAATACGAAAATTTCAAATAAAGGAGTGAAAAGCGGTGCGAGTCAAGAAACGAATATTTTTCGGCGCAGTTTGCGAGCAGGAAATCTACACGGTTTCTGACCGCACTGCCAACGTCGCAAAAGCGCAATACAAGCCGGTGCTCCGCACGGACGAGGAGCGCGAGCGCCACAATCTGATGATAGCAAGGCGGAAACACGCGCGAGTTTTCAACGAGAATTTCTCACCAACTTCCCTTTATTCCACTCTTACCTTTGATAATGACCACGAAGTGCACGACTGGGGCGAGGCGCGCCGGTTGCGTACCTTATATAAACGCAGACTACAATACGCGTGCCCGAAAGCGAAAATCAACCTTTATATGGGACGCGGCAGAAACACAAAAAGAATACATTTTCACATGGTCTCCGACGGCGTGCCGGAAGAGGTCATAAAAGCGCAGTGGACCTACGGCGATATCGTGCAGATAGAGCACCTGCGCAAGCACAACTATTATAACGGTATAGACCACGGTTGCGATTACACCGGTCTTGCCAATTACTTATTCGACCATTGGACGCCCGAGCAGGGCACTAAACATAGATATTTATCAACCCGCAACATGCGGCAGCCCGACAGCGAGGACGCAAAGGTCGCGCTCCGGAGCTACAGCCCGGACAACCCGCCGATCGCCCCGAAGGGATATCGCCTCGTGGAGTGCATTCAAAACAGATTCGGTTATATGTGCTTTAAATACATAAAAGAGCCCGAGGACGAGCCGCCGAATCAACCGATAAAAAGGAAGAACTGCTGACGGATGTCAGCTTTAAAAAGCCTTGTAAATGTGTCAAGTTTCACGACGAAGAGGAGGAAAACAAAATGAACAAAACGCGAGCAGAAAAAGCACTTGAATTTTTTGAGGCAGAGATGAGCCGAGGTAAATGTTATGACGAGTGCCCGCAATGTAACGCAATGGAGTGCGCGATTGAAGCGTTGAAAGAGCACATTGCTGCCGAAAAAATTTTACATTGCAAAGACTGTAAAAACTTTGTCAATTGCGAAACTTATTGCTATTGCGAAGAATATGGCGGATTTGTGAAAGAGAACGACTATTGCAGCCGGATAGAAATAAAAGCGAAAAGAGGCGAAGGTATAGATAATGCCGAGAGATAAGGATTTGCCGAAAAAATATGATATTCCCCGCGAGCGGTATCGGGAGCTGAAATATTTCTGCTTGCAGTATCCACGAAAAAAGGAGCGGGCAAAAGATACATATGCTTTATCGTCGGCGGCGCCATCCGGGATGCCGTCCGCTTCGGGCTACTCTGATCCGACGGCAAAAAGGGCAGAAAGCCGGGAGCGGGAAAAGAAAGATGTCGCGCTAATTGAGCGGTGCGTGAAGCTTGCCTGCGGTTCTGATGTCGGACTGATAATACCGTTGCTCAAGAACGTCACGCAGGGGACGCCGTATGAATGTATGCCGGTGCCGAGCGGGCGCAGGCAGTTTTATAATCTCCGCCACAAATTCTTTTGCATCCTCGACCGCGAGCAAAAATAAAAGAGTGCACAAAGGGGACCAACTTGAGCCTATAATGGGTAGTGTAGAGTACTCTGATAAGCGAAAAGCGCGGAATTCCGGATTTTTTGAATCACTGGAGGAAGTGTAACTTGGAGTACTTAGACAAGATATTTCTCGGCGACGGTCTCGCCGGGATGAAAATCTATCCTGACAACAGCATTGACATGATTCTTTGCGATCTGCCATACGGCATGACGGACTGCGCGTGGGATAACGCGCTGGACTTTGGCCTTTTGTGGTCGCAGTATTGGCGGATTCTGAAAGGCAACGGCGCTGTGGTGCTTACGGCCGCACAGCCGTTTACGACCGACGTCATTAACAGCTGCCGCCGATTTTTCCGCTACTGCTGGTATTGGCAGAAAAATATGCCGACCGGATTTACCTTTGCAAAATATCAGCCGATGCGCTGCATCGAGGATGTTTGTGTTTTTTACAAAAAAGCGCCGACATACAACCCGCAAGGCATCAAGCACCTTGAGAGGCCTATAGCCGTAAAAGGCAAGCGCGAAACGGATGGCATTTACAAAGACAGCACCCTCGGCAAAGATTCGCTGCGATATGTGACCGGATATCCTCGGAATCTGCTACAGATCAACTGCGAGCGGGGCTTGCACCCGACGCAAAAGCCGGTCGCGCTGTTTGAATACCTCATCCGCACATACACCAATGTGGGCGATACAGTGCTTGATAATTGCATGGGGAGCGGGACGACCGCTATCGCCTGCATCAACACCGGACGGCACTACACCGGGTTTGAAAAAGACGAGCGATATTATCGCGTTGCTCAAAACCGGATCGCCGAACGGCTGAAACAGAGTTCTACATAAAATTCTTTTCTCCTTTCACCGCCTCGCCCTGCGGCGGGTTTTAATAGCAGGGCTTTTATACAAAAGCACATGGGCAGCGGCTGTCCAGAGAGTAGGCGAGGTCCGATTCCTCAAGGTGTTTTGTTCGACTCAAAGCATCATAGGTTCAAAACTCTCATGCATTTAATTTCTGCCGCCAAGAGGGCGAGGAAGCGCGAGAAGTTAAGTATCGGGCACCCTGTACAAATTGGGCGCACAAGTTTGCGGACGGTAAAACGATGACTGATGAAAAGACGCAGCTCGGGCGGCACATATGGCAGCATACGGTTATCTCCGGGGCTCCCATCCCCCGGAGGCGCGGTTTGACTCCGCGCGCCGCCAACACCTTCATTTGACGCACCTCTCTGTGAGCCGAGAGGTGCGCTTTTACAGTCGGTTTTGTTGGACAGTGAAAACTTGAAAGAACTTTGATTTTGTGATATACTCGAAAAAAAGACGAGGGAGAATCACGAAATGAATGTTTTTAAGGTCGGAGAGGAAACACACATCCTCGACGGATACAACGAAGATTGCACCGTATTTGAGGTCGATGAAGCGGGACTTAATATTTTTTATTACTACAGCTCGCCGACCGAAGAAGAAATGCAGGCTTTCGAGCCCGGTGTTCCCGGTGAGATTCGCTTGGCAAGAATAGACGATATACTTTTCCTGTTCTGCAAGCTCGGAACGCTTGCTTGGGCTGAAATGCCGTATGCTATTCAACTTAGCAAACTGACCAATCTTCCAAAGCCGGAAGAAGGCGAGGGCTATAACCTTACGATCATGCTTATTGATCGGGATACTTCGGTTATCAAAAAGATTCGAACGGTAGGTCTCAGCACGAAATTTTCAGAAGCGTTTAGAACGGAAGCGTCAAAAGACATGGCCGATGTTCTTTTCGCGCCGACATACCGCATGCATGTGCGCGAGATTCAAGCCGCATATCCGACGTGGCTGCTTGTTGCCAAGAGCAGAGTAGGATATGAGTTCGGCGACAGAAAAAAATAACATGCGCAGCCTAAAAGGCTGCTTTTTTCATGGTAAAAAATGGAGAACAAAGTATTTACTCAGCCGAAGAAGCGACAGAGTTTTAACATTATGCGCGAAAACGCGATAATAGAAGACCTGACTCCAAAGTTTCCGGAAGACGAAAGCTTTGTGTATATTACATCCGGCGGGTTCAGCTCGATTGCCTTTATCGTTTAAATTGCCGGTCAGACGCGCATAAAGAGTCTGTTTGCGTCAACGCTGCGCGCCGGTGTTCGGCAGGCGCAGATGCTTGACGGTCTGCACAATGATGGTAGATTGGACAAGGTTGATTTGCTCGTCGGCGGTGCGATGAAAGACAATTGCGAGCATAATCGCGGGTATGGATATCTCGAACAGATAACCGACATATTCAAAACAAACGGTTGGACCGTGAATATGTACAACAACCATTCTAAGGTGATGCTTTTCGATACCGATGCCGGAAAGTTTGTTATCGAATCGTCCTCAAACCTTAACGAAAATCCAAAAGTTGAGCAGTTCCGCTTGGAGAAATCAGCGGAACTGTTTGACTTTTACAGCTCGTTTTTTCGAGAAATAAGGGATGAATACAAAAAAATATTTAATTTATAATAGCATTATAAAACTCTCACGCGCGCGACAAATTAAAAGCCTTTGTGACTTTTATAAAACAGAGGAGGTGGCAGAGTCGAATGACAGAGCGGATGATTACTTTTTGTGATGAATTTGTTAAAAGAAAAAGGGCATACGGGGCAGCACGCGAGTCGGCTATTGCTGCCGGTTATTCCGAAAGGTCGGCGGCGACGATGGCGACATATATTTTAAAACGCCAAGATGCGCAGGAATATATGGCGCGGCGAGAGGAAGAAATCGCGGAGAGTATCCGGCGTCGCTTTTTATATGACGCCGCCGATGCCCAGGAAGCAATGGCAGGAATTTTGAAGAAAAAGTATGCCGATGACCGTGATATCATCGCGGCCGCAAAAGATATTCTTGACCGAGCGGGTTTTACAGCGGTTGAAAAAAAAGAAGTCTCCGTCAACGCGCCGCAGATTATCGACGATATAGGGGGCGGCTAACATGGCCGTCAGGCTTACTGACATAATCGCGCCGTCGTTTTATGAGGTGCATCGCGATGTGTGTGCCGGGCAGCATACGCACTATGTGCTTAAGGGCGGGCGCGGAAGCACAAAGAGCAGCTATATATCGCTTGAAATTGTCTGCGGCATCATTAAAAACCCTGACGCGCACGCGATCGTGTTCCGCAAAATTGCAGACACGCTGCGGGACAGCGTTTTTGCACAAATGCTGTGGGCTATTGATAAACTGGGCGTGTCGCAGTATTTTAAAGCGACGGTTAGTCCGATGAAAATCACATATCTGCCGAGCGGGCAAACGATTATGTTTCGAGGTCTTGACGATCCGATGAAAGTCAAGTCCATAAAAATCCCGTTCGGCTATTTTCGTTATATCTGGTTCGAGGAATGGAATCAGTTTTCCGGGATACGGGAAACCGATAATGTGCTGCAGTCGGTCATGCGCGGCGGCAGTAAATTCGATGTTTTTTATTCGTACAATCCCCCCGAGTCGCTGAGGGCATGGGTGAATGATGAGGTGCGCGTAGAGCGCGCCGACCGCCTGGTACATCACAGCACATATTTGACTGTGCCGCAGGACTGGATAGGCGCGCCGCTGCTGTTGGAGGCGGAGCACCTGAAACAGCACTCTCCGGAACGATATAGGCACGAGTTCCTCGGGGAAGTCACCGGCACGGGCGGCGAGGTATTCCGGAACATCAGTATCCGACCCATCAGCAATGAAGAGATTGCGCGGTTTGACCGTATCAGGCGCGGCATAGACTGGGGCTATGCGGTTGACCCGTTTGTTTTTATATCGTGCAACTATGACAAGCCGCGCAGGCGGCTGTACATATACGATGAGATATACGCGGCGGGCATGAGCAACAGACTTGCCGCCGACCGTATAAAATCTCGTGGAGTTGCCGGCGAAATTATCGCAGACTCCGCCGAACCGAAGTCTATAGCGGATATGTATGAATACGGCCTGAGAGTCAGAGGCGCACGCAAGGGTCCGGACAGCGTGAAGCACGGCATAGAATGGCTGCGCGACCTCGACGAAATAATAATAGATTCCGCCCGCTGTCCAAATGCGGCGCGGGAATTTTCATCGTATGAGCTCGAACGGGATAAGGACGGCAATTATAAGGCGAACTATCCCGATAGAGACAACCACACGATTGACGCCACGCGCTACGCCACAGAGAACGACCAGCAGAATGTGAGGGTAACTTAATGATTAACAATATGGACTTGATAAGAGAAAAGCTCGCGTATCACCATACGGCTACGGACGATGAGATTATCAAAACCGTGCTTAAAAATGCGCGGGAAGACCCGGATTATCTGGCGGCATGCGAGGGACTCCGATATTATCGCGGTATGCAGGACATTCTGCAGAAAGATTTTCGCGAGACGGTCGTCTACGAAGAAGACGAAAACAGCCCGGCGGGCATAAAGCGCGGCGGTGTTAAGATAATCAACGAAAACAATTCGAATCACCACAATGTGCATAATTTCCATGCGCTGATGGTCGACCAGAAGGTCGCGTACATCCTCGGCAAGCCACTTTCCGTCTCTGTTGAGGGCGTAAATGACGGAGCGGGCGGTGCAGATGAAAGTCTGAAAGCTTTTGAGGACGCCGTCACCGCAGTGACCTCAGACGAGGCTTTTGTGGACATGCTCCCCGACCTCGCAACAAATGCGTCGAATTGTATCGTCGGATGGCTGCATGTCTATTACTCGGCAGCCGGCAGGCTTTGTTTTGTTGTTATCCCGACGACGGAATGTATTGCCTGCCGCGATATGAGCTATCAGCAGGTGATTACCGACTTTTTCCGCCATTATAAAATAACCGTCGTGCAAAACGGCACAGAGACGGAGCGGGAGCGGGTAGAGTGGTGGACTGCGACAGGGGTAAAACGCTATGTCGAAAACGATGCCGGAGAGTTTGTGCTCGAAAGCAACAGCCCGCACTGGTATAACGAGCAGATAATCAACGACGAGCGCGTTTCGGTTGAAGCGCGGTCTTGGGGAAGAATTCCGTTTGTTCCGCTTTATAACAACTCTGCACATCAGACCGATCTTTCGCGGATCAAAGGTCTGCTTGACGCATACAACCTGATATCTTCCGCGTCGACGAACAATCAGATAGATCTCGTCGAGCTTTACTGGATGATACAGGGATACGGCGGAGAGACCGCAAAAGCGATACAGCAGAAGCTGCAGATAAACAAGGCGGTGTCAATAAGCGATCCGTCCGGCAAGATAAGCGCGGAGCAGGTCACGCTGAATGTCACCGAGCGCCTCGCCTGGCTCGATATGCTGCGCCGGGACATATATCATATCGGACGCGGCATTGATATGAACGATGAGAAACTCGGCAGCGCGCCGTCAGGCGTCAGTCTGAAATTCCGCTACACCCTGCTTGACCTTAAGGCTGACCCGCTTGTCTCAAAGTTAAAGGTCATGCTGAAAGAGCTGTCATGGTTTATTACGCAGGATATCAACCTGAAGAACGGTACCGACTATGACTATACGCTTATAAAATACGATGTCCACAAGTCGATGATAGTCAATGATGCGGAGACGGTGGACATAATCCAGAAGTCGCAAGGGCTTGTGCCTGATAAGATGCTTTTAGCAAAGCACCCGTTTGTTGATGATGTCGCGCAGGCGTATGAAGAGCTGCAGAAGCAGCGCGAGGAAAACGCAAAGATGTTTATCGGCGACGATGACGACAAGGACGATTCCGAAAAGGATGATGAATAATGCGCTCTGATCTCTATTGGGAGGAGCGGGCACTGCAGCGCGAGGAATATGCCCGACGTGCCTCGACGCGGGCTATAAAGACAAAAACAGTCAAGTTATACGCCAAGGCGCAGAAAGACCTCGACGCCCGCATAAATCGGATATTTTCGCGTTATGCGGCAAACGGCGAATTGACGCCGGAAGAAGCTCGTCGGATGTTGAACACCAAAGAAGCGGAAGCGGAATTGGAGGCACTGCGCAAAGAAATCAATAATATAAAAGACCCGGTCATAAAGAGAAAAGCGCTTGCACGTCTCAATGCGCCGGCATACGCCGCGAGAATAAACCGCCTTGAGGCTTTGAAAGCCAATATCGAGACGGAAACTGCATTGCTTGCCGATCGGGAGAAGCGTGAGCTCAAGCGGCTGCTTGAAGACGTGAGCGGGGATACATACTATCGCAGCATATATGACACGCAGATCGGCACGGGATTAGGCTTTGAATTCTCAGCCCTGCCGAAAGGTGCCGTAAACACCATAGTAAATGACCGATGGAAAGGTGCGAATTTTTCCGACCGCATCTGGCAGAACACATCCGCGCTTGCCAACAGCGCATACGGTATTGTGGCGCGTGGAATTATGACAGGAGCGGGTCCGCAGGTAATGGCGCGCCAGCTCGCCGAAGCTATGCAGTCCGGAATGTATAACTCGATGCGGCTGATACGCACCGAGACTAACCGTGTGCACAACGCTGCTGAAAAAGCGGCATACGAAGAGGAAGGCATAACGGAATATAGATTCCTCGCCACTCTTGACGGGCGCACCTGTGATGTCTGCGGCGCTTTGGACGGCAAGACTTTTCCAGTCTCCGAAGCGAAGGAAGGCATAAACTATCCGCCGCTCCATCCGAACGACCGCTGCACTACAACGGCAGTCATAGAGGGACAAAACCGAGCCGAACTCAAACGCAGGGCATTGGATCCCGAGACCGGGAAAACGGTGCTTATTCCGGCAGAAACGACATATGAAGAGTGGGTTGCGGATAATATAAATCCTCTTACCGGGAAGCTTAAATATTATCCGCCCAAGACTTTGACACAAGTGTCCTCCTACAATAGAGATCAGTTCGAACGGTATTCGGCAGTCTTAAAAGAAAATGTGCCGGATTCTCTTGATGAATTCTTAAAAATAAAGTATAATGATCCTGAGAAGTGGAAGACGCTCAAGAGGCAATACCGCTTGGTGAATCAATACAAGATAGATTCAGGCAATTTATCTACTGATGAAATCTTACGGTTTGATAAAAAGGTTATTTATGAAAAAAGACTCCAGTTCACGAGCAAATACAAAAGAAGCGGAAACGTTGCCGGTGCATATATCGATGATGATTTTGACAATATGTACTATGCACACAGCCAAATAGATGAAGGGACAAAAGGATATAAGGGAACCAATAAATTGGTTGAACTTAAAACAAATCGTCGCTTTGAATATATTGATGTGTTAAAGACTGACGGAACTGTACGACGAGGAACTTTTAGAGATACAGAAGCAAAACTTTTTGAGTATTTTGCAGATTTATATGAAGAAAAGCCTTTCAAAAAAATCTGTATGCTTTCTGAACGTGGAATGTGTGATAGCTGTAAAGGTGTAATGAGACAATTTCAAGAGCTTCATCCGGATGTCGAGATAAATGTCGTTTCAAATAAGACGGTTGAGGGTGATGTCTGGAAAAGGAGGATGAAAAGCAAAAAATGAAATACGATTTTGATTATTTGGGAACCAAAGAGCTATTCGACGATTGTTTAAAGGCGTGTTGGGAGTTTAAGAGTGGCAGCTACCTCGAAGATTGTTATCTCCCGGAGTTTAAAGAAAGCTCTCTTGCTGAGGCTGAACGACTTAATGTTCTTCTTCCGCTGATAAAGTGGGAAGTGGACAACAACGATCTCAGCGAAGCTATGAGCGACGAGCTCTATCTCTACTATGAAGATTTGCTCAAAGGTCGCCTCGACGGAATACTGGACGAAGAAGAAGCCCCGATTATCATAAAAGACCTCACCGAGAGCTATATAAAAGCTTTCGGAAAAGATACTCTTGATGAAGAGGATCAATAATAAATAACAAGCCGCCAAGCGAAAGCGAGGCGGTTTTGTCATATCACAACATAATAATTACAGCGTTTTGCAGTCAAATGCAAAGCGCTGTTTTTATATCCAAATTTATCCGCCACCCGGAGCAAAATGGTGTCGCGCAATATTGGGACTGGCCAAGTAAAAAGGGAGCGCGGGAAAGGACAGACATGGACTGGCTTAAAGACATTTTAGGCGACGCACACACCGAGGACATCGACAAGAAGATAGCGAGCTATATCGGCAAGAACTTTGTTTCAAAAGCAGATTTTCGCGCCGAGTCCGATAAGGTCAAGAACCTTGAGGGCCAGATAGCAGAGCGGGACAGTCAGCTTGAAGAGCTCAAAAAGGTTGATACCGCCGGGCTGCAAGCTACGATTACACAGCTGCAGAACGAAAACAAGCAGGCTAAGGCTAAGTATGACAGCGATATCGCCGCCATGAAGCTTGACTCCGCTATCGATGCCGCTATTACAGCCGCCAAAGGCAAGAATGCAAGAGCGATAAAAGCCTTGATAACGCCCGGCAGCGTGAAGCTCGACAAAGACGGCAAGCTCGAGGGTTTTGACGATCAGCTCAAAGCAATCAGGGAAAGCGATGCCTATCTCTTTGACAAAGTCGAAACCAGACAGAGGGGCGGAGACCCCGACCACGGAGGCGGAGACCCCGAACCGGGTGAAGCCCCCGAGAACTATGCCGATTATGTGAATTGGCGCAAAAATCAGTAAAAACGGAGGATTTAACAAATGTCAAACAAATTCCTGACTCCTCAGATAGTCGCGAACGAGGCTCTTATGGTGCTCGAGAACAATCTCGTCGCTGCCGACCTTGTCCACAAGGACTATTCCAAGGAGTTCGCACACGTCGGTGATACTATCACCATCCGCAAGCCCGCGAAGTTTTCCGCGAAGAACTTCGTCGGCGAGACCGTAGACCAGAATGTGAACGAGGGCAGCGTCAAGGTGACCCTTGACCATTTCCGCGATGTCACCGTTCCGGTCACTTCCAAGGAAATGACCCTCGATATCAAGTCATTTTCTGAGCAGATCATATCTCCTGCGGTGCAGGCCATATCCCAGGCCATCGACAGCGATATTATCGCCGAAGGCATCGCAAACGCCGGCAACACCGTGAGCGGCACCGCGAACGCGGCCGACCTCAAGGACATTGCCAACATTGCCAAGGCATTTGACCTCAAGGGCGTACCGATACAGCAGCGCAGACTTCTCGTCAATCCGACGCACAAGTATCGCTATCTGACCACGGAAAACCTCTCAAAGGTCGCATATGCAGGCAACTCCGACGCTCTGCGCTCAGCAGAGCTCGGCTCTATCTATGGTCTTGACACCTATATGTCGCAGAATGCCCCTGATACCCTCGCGGCAACTGCGGGCACTGCGACCGCTGCAAAAGTCTCCTGCACCGCAGGCGAGACCAAGGTCGCACTCTCGGATGTCACTGCGGCGACCGGCACCTTTAAAAAGGGCGACGGCTTTATACTCGATGGCTATCTTTACAGATTTGCCGCCGATGCAACTGCCGCAAGCGGCGCGGTCGCTGAGGTCGCGATAGATCAGCCTATCCACCGCACTATTGCCTCGGGCGAGGCGGTCACGGTGTATCTCGTCAAAACGACTCATTCCCTTGCATTCCACCGCAACGGCCTTGCGCTCGTCACCCGTCAGCTTGAGCTGCCTATGGGCGCGAATAATGCGGCTATTGCGTCAAGCAGGAACGGTCTTGCTATCAGGGTTGTATATGACTACGACATCAAGCACAAGACCGACCGCGTCAGCTTTGATATCCTGTACGGCGTCAAGACCCTTGACAGCGACATGACCGCAAGGCTGGTGGGCTGATATGACAGAGCAGAACAAGGCCGACCTCATAGCCCGGATGCGCGTGATGTTGGGTAAGGAAATGTCGCTGCCGGCTGCCCGGTATCTGCTGGACAGCGTCGAGTCAAAGGTGTTGCGATATACCAAGCGGCGTGAGCTTGTCCCCGGTCTTGATCTGATTGTGGCAGAGATAGCCGCGCAGCGTTACCGCACGCAGCAGCCGGGCTCTACCGATGCGGCGCAGACCGTCGCGAGCATAACGGACGGTGACCAGAGCGTGAGCTTTAAGCACAGTGAATCAGACCTCGCTACGGCGGCGGAACTGAGCGACAGCGAAAAGGCGATGCTCAACGAGTGGAGGAGGCTTTTCTGGTGAAGATCCCCGACGCTTTCAGACGCGCACAGCGCGCCGTATTCCAGGACAAAACAGTCGAGCATTATAAAGCCGTCAAACAGACAGGAACGCTCGGCAGTGAAACAGTGAAGCCCGCAGAAACGCCTGCGGGCTCTTTTACTGTCAACTTCCGGCTTGTTACCGATGCCATGCGGGCGCAGGAATGGGGGCTGCAGTGCAACAAAGACGCCACTTTTTCAACATCCGATACGCTCGCCGTTGAAAAGGGCGACTATGTGAAATACGGCGGCACTTATTACCGAATCACCGAGATTCAGCCGCGCGACAGCCACACACTGTATCTTTGCAAGGCGGTGAGCCATGAGCATTGAGGTTAAGGGCCTCGGCGAGCTGGCAAAAAAACTGGCGAAGCTCGGCGGCACTGATACCGCCATTTCAAACGGCACGCGCGAGGCGGCGCGAATAGTCAACAACAGTGCGAAGGAGCTGTGTCCAGTTGATAACGGCAACTTGCGCGCGTCGCTGCATACCGACTACAAGCGCGAGGGCAGCAAGCATATAGGCAGCGTATCGACCAATGCTGAATACGCCGCCTATGTGGAATTCGGTACGGGTCCTAAAGGTAACGGCACATATCCTTATGAGCTCCCGGGCGGGATCCATTACAAGGCGGACAAGTGGCGCGGCAAAATCCCTGGTGTCGGCTGGCGAATGATAAGCGGACAAAAGGCGCAGCCGTATCTTTATCCTGCGCTTATAAACAATCGCGAGGCAATACTCGAGTGCTATAAGCGCGCGATACAACAGGAAATAAATCGTAAAGGCGGTCAGAAAAATGGTTGATATCGAACAGGTGACTTATGATGTGCTTTCCCTCGCCGTACCGGGTGTGAAATGGTCTGCGGAATATCCGCAGAGTTTTGAACGGCACGGTTTGATAAAGCAGATGGATAACTCCGTTAAAATGCCATCCTCTTCGCGTCCGGATCATTTTTCCCGGATCGCCGTGCAGATCCAGGTGTGGATGGCGACGCCGGAGGGCAGAAACGAGGTCGAGAGACAAGTTGACGATGCAATGCTCCGCCTCGGTCTGCTTCGCGGCAGTCCTAACCACCTTGAGGACGAACAGGAGGACGGTACAGTGTTATACCGCACCGTCCTGCTTTATAACGGAGTCTACGACAACAACACGAAGCGGTTTTACCGCAGTTAATAAGGAGGTAAGTACAAATGGCTGAAGATTATCAGACTTCTATAGGCGTGATTCTGAAAATGGGCGCGAGCGCAGAAGCGGTAGCTGAAGTTCCCGGTCTGCTTGATTTTCCCGATATGCTCGGCGAATCGGACAAAATCGACGTGACCACGATGAAGGACACGCAGAGAAAGTATAAGCCCGGGCTTTCCGACCCCGGGGATATGGCGTTTACTTTCGGCTATGAGGGTATGAAGACCGGCACGAACTGGGCGACCCTCAAGGGAGCTAAGGATGCAGACAAGACCTTTATTCTGCTGTTCCCAGACGGTTCCGGTTTCACATGGACAGGCAGAGTGTCACTTTCGATGCCCGGAAAGGGCGTCGCAGAGGCGCTGACCTTTACTGCAAAAATCACTCCATCGTCGGATATAGAGGAATATACCTCGTCCGGCGGCTAAAGAACACATCGGCGGGGGAAACTCCGCCGAAAATTTAAAATAAGGAGACAACAACTATGCTTACTGCGTGTAATGCACCTTTTTATAGATTGACCGCCGGCGAGAAGGAGTACAAGCTCAAGCTCACGACGGCGACAAAAATCGAAGTGGAAGACCGTATAGGCTGCAGCCTGCTTGAAGCTCTTGACAAGCTGGCATACACCAAGGTCTTTGCAGTGACTCTCTGGGGCGCGCTGCAGAAATACCAGGCAAATATGACGCTCCCCAAGACATATGAGCTCATCGATGCGCTTGAAGCCGAGGGCTTTACCCTCGAGGACAGAGCGGACACATTCCTCGGCATTATGAAGGTGTCCGGTTTTTTTACACCGGAACAGATAGCGGACATGGAGCGGGAGGACGAGGAGCAGGAGATAGAGTAATCTTCTCCTCAGCGACCGAGTGGGTCGCGGATCTCAAACCTCGCGCTTTTGCGGTCGGGATAACCCCGGACGAATTCTGGAGCATGTCGGCCGGAGAGGTTGAGGACCTTATATCCGCAAGGCAAAAGGCAGAAAATGAGCGGCGTAAATGGCAGTTACAGCTGATATGGAATCTCGGACAGCTCGATTCTTTCGCGTTTAACGACCCGAAAAAATATCCTACGCTTGAAAAGGCGTTCCCGTCAGCTTTCGGCATGCAGCAAACCGGGTGGATGGTAATCAAAGCTCGGATGTCCGCTTATGCCAAATCAAAAAACGCCGCAAGGCACAGGGCAGGTGAGAAAAATGACGATTGAAGAACTGCAAGTGCTGATTACAGCAAACACAAAGGACTTTAACGCTAAGCTTGATAAGGCGAACAAGAGGCTGGGATCGCTCGAACAGCAGGCAACGCGCACGGGAGCGGGTGTCGGAAAGCTTTTTACAGGCTTAAAAACGGCCGCTGCCGTTGCGGCCATACAGAAAGTAGTAAGCGAGGTCAAGAAGTTGACGGACGCATATGCGGAAAACGAAGCCGCGCAGATGGGCTTGTCGAGCATATTGACCGCGCAGGGAAAAGACCTGAACGCCGCGAAAGCGTGGCTTAAATCGTATACCAAAGACGGTCTTATCCCGATGATGGACGCTTACACCGCGTATAAGAAACTCGCGGCGGCAGGGTATTCCGACGAGCAGACACAGTCCATACTGACCAACCTGAAAGACTCGGCGGCATTTAACCGTCAGGGCAGTATGACGATGGGCGAAGCCATCAAGAGCGCAGCCGAAGGTATCAAAAACGAAAACAGCATTCTTGTCGACAACGCCGGCGTTACAAAAAACCTGTCCGTTATATGGGACGAATACGCGGCATCGATAGGCAAGACTGCAGCAACGCTGACCGACGCAGAAAAGCGCATAGCCACGACACAAGGCATCATGCGGGAGACGGCATTCCAGACCGGGGATGCTGCGAAATATTCGAACACCCTCGCAGGAGCGCAGGCTGCTTTGAAAGCTCAGACAAAAATGTTGTCAAGTGCGCTCGGGTCGATGTTTGCGCCGGCTTTGCAGCAGTGTATCCCGCATGTTACGGCGTTGCTTGAAAGATTGACCGCGCTCGCCGAAAAAGCCGGGCAAGTCATGGCTATATTGTTTGGCACGTCAAGTGCAACAAGCCGGACATCGTCAAATACCTCCAAGCTCGCAAACAGTACACAGCAAGTGTCCACAAAACTCGGCAGTGCGGCGAAAAAGGCGAAGGATTATAAAAACGCCTTGCTCGGCATCGATGAAATCAATCGTCTCGGAACGCCGGACACCGGATCTGATAGCGGCAACGGCGGCGGAAGCAGCACAACGGTATCGAGCGGAGGAAACAATTTTAAGAGCCCATTTTCCAACGCTGACAGCGTTATTGACCCGAAGCTTGCAGAGCGCGCAGAGGAGCTGAAGCAAAAATTCAAGAAGGTCAGAGAAGAGCTTGAAAAATGGGAACCGGCGTTTATCGGAGCCGGTACTGCAATAGGTTCGTTCCTACTTATTTTTGAAGGTGCCAAGCTTTTCAAAAAGATAAAAGACCTCGGGGGAATTGTTTCCGCTTTTAAGTCTTTAAAGTTTGTAAGCAAGCTGTCTACAATAGGCGCGAGCATCAAAGGCGTTTTTACTGCATTAGGTACTGCGCTTGGCGCAAGTGCCGGAGCTGCGACTGCCGTAGGTGTTGCTGTGGTTGCTGCGGTAGCCGTGGCAATTGCGGCGGTGGTTTTACTGATAGTCTATTGGGACGAAGTGAAAGCAGCTGCTAAAAAGGCGTATGACTGGATAAAAGAAAAATGGTCGTCTTTGGGTGAATGGTTTAAAAGTAATGTTTCCGAACCGATAAAAGAAACGTTTTCAAAAACATGGGATAAAATCAAAGACGTCTTTTCTCCCGCTACTGAATGGTTTGGAACTTTGTTCGGTAGCGTAAAACAGACGTTCGACGATGTTTTCTACGATATCGGCGTTATAGCAAAGGGTTGTTGGGAAATTGTAAAAGCGGCTTGGAACAAAGTGGGACCATGGTTTAAAGAAACCGTAATTGACCCGGTTTCCAACTTCTTCGGCGGAATGTGGGAGAGCTTGAAATCAAAGGCGAAGGATGCCTGGGAGGGTGTTAAAACGGCTTTTTCCCCTGTTGTAAATTGGTTTAAGGATAAATTTACACAAGCGTGGACAGCAGTTAAAAATGTTTTCAGTATAGGCGGAAAAATTTTTGACGGCATTAAAGAGGGCATAACTGCAGCATTTAAAACTGTTGTTAATGCAATAATCGGGGGTATAAACAAGGTTGTTGCAATACCGTTTAATGCCATAAACAAGTCGATCGATAAGCTGAGAAATGCAAATATACTCGGCTTGTCGCCATTTGCTGATCTGCGCGATATATCGATACCTCAAATTCCAAAGCTTGCAACAGGTGCGGTAATTCCGCCGAACAGAGAGTTTATTGCGATGCTCGGCGACCAGAAAAACGGCACGAATATCGAAACGCCGGAGAGTTTGCTGCGAAAGGTCGTCAAAGAAGAAAGCCGCGGCAGTGATGGCGGCGACTGGCATATACAGGTCGTGCTTCCTGACGGTACGATAAAAGGAGAGGCTATAGTAACCGCTGTTCAGAGATATAATCAAAAGAGCGGAAGGACAGTTATTCCATGCGACATATAAAAAGCAGCCCCTCTGAAAGGGGCTGCTTTCAATATGAAACAAAGGAACCGTAGAGAACTTTATCTTCAATTTCCGCATATGTAAGACTTGTTCCCTGTGAAGCGTAGGACATTTGAATTACAAAATCGCTGCGCAACAGTGCACCATAGGAGTTTTGTGAGTCAACCCATGCGCTGACCGTAACGGTGTCTTTATAGCGCGATACAATCCATGCGCTTGTATCCGTGAGGTCAGGGAACGACGCGGCTGATGGGGTCTTGAGGTATTGCTTAACATGTTGTTCTGCCATGCCCTTGTAATAATTTGACTCGTAGGAGCTGAGATAGTAATCTTCAATGTTTGCGAGGGCTCCGCCTTTTTTGGAGTTAAACAGTTCGACTCCGCCGCTCGAAATGTAACTCGTCTTTCCATTGGAAACGACAAGCGTTCCGGATATCTTATCGTTCGAAAACTTAAAGCTCTTATCCGTCGAGTTTGATGATAATGATTCAAAGTAAATCGGAGTGGTAATTCCCACTTTTTTAAAGTCGTTTATAACTTTTTGAGCCTGTTCATCCGAGAGGTCAGCATAGAGTTTAAGTGCTTGGACTGAGACGTCGCCAATATTCTGTGACGTAGCGGCTTCTGTCATTGGCGGCTCGCTCGTCTTGTTTTTGTCCTTGCTTTTATCTTTGCTTGATTTCTTTTCTTCTTTAAGTTGTGATTCGGCGGCAAGCTTTGAATCATATTCAGATCTTTCTTCGGGGGTCATGTTATTGTAGTTGGTTTGTGCTCCACAAAAAATGAACACATTAGATGCAACAAAGCAAATCAAAGCTGCAACGACAAAATTCTTGCGGGGTTTCTTCTTGAAGATCCGCACAACTGCAATTACTAAAAAGGCGATTACACCCGCCAAAGATAAAAAGCCAAGTCCAAAAAGAACATTATCCATATTATTTTTCTCCTTTTTCTTTTTAATTTATCATGTTTTATTTTTTATGTCAAGAAAGAAGGTGGAACAGCAGTGGCAACCGCTTTTAATCCCGGCGACAATCCGATAGCTACCGTGGACGGCGTAACTATGCCGGTATATCCGGACTCGGAGGACGGATATAAATGGGAGCTTGAGGACGCTTCGGCCAGCGACGCAGGGCGTACCGAAGATGTCGTCATGCATAAAAAACGTATAGGGCAGACCGATGCGGTAACGCTTAAATTTTCCGGGTTGTCCATAGCGAACGCGAGCAAGATCCTGAAAATGTTCAACCCGGAGTATATAACGGTCAAGTACTTAAATATGCTCGAAGGCGGATATGTGACAAAAGAGTTTTATGTCGGCAACAGAAGTGCGCCGCTGTACAACAGCAGTCTGAATGTTGTTGACAATGTGACCTTTAAAATCGTGGCGCGAAAGGGGTGATGCTATGTATCCAATAACTTCTGCCGGGCTTGCTGCTCTGCGAGAGGATGTGGTGCAGTCCGTCAATATCCTCTGTACGCCTACCAAAGGCATGGCATTTAATATCACCGACAAAGACATTATCGGCGCGGTAACGGTGGACTGGTCGAGCGTCACGGGCAGTAAGCTTGATTTGGGCTCAGCGTGTATGTCAGAGCTGAGTTTTACTCTTGAGAATACCGACGGCGCATTTGACGATAAGGTGTTCGAGGGCGCACAGCTGTATGTCACTACGAGCTTTTCCGCAGGCTCGACAACAGAGACCGTGCCTATCGGCTATTACACGGTGGACAGCCCGCCACGCAAGCTCCGGAGCATCAAAATAACGGCTTATGACCGCATGGCGAAGTTTAACCGAGCCTATGATACTGAGCTTGCCTATCCTGCAACGCTGTATCAGATAATCGCCGATGCCTGCACAAAGTGCGGAGTGTCGCAGAAACTCCCGACGAACACTTTGCATCGGGGTGTGTCGATACCAAAACGCCCGGAGGCGGACAATCTGACCTATCGTCAGGTGCTTGTCTGGGCTGCGGAGCTTATGGGCGTGAGCCTGTATATCGACTATGACGGCAAGCTGACAGGCGGGTGGTATGCGACAAATGCCAAGCACACGGTTATAAAAGCTTCAGATCGCTTTACTTCCGGCAATACAGACTTTGCCGAAAATAACATCGTGTTTTCCGGCGTGCGCATCGTCGGAAACGACGAGAACAAGACCGAATACCTCGCGGGCACAAAGGACTATGCCTTTAACATTGAGGGCAATCTCCTTGCACAGAGTGATATGAATCTCAGCACACTGGCGACGGAACTCAAAACCGCGCGATGCAGTCTTACATACACTCCGATGTCCTGCACGACGCACTCCTTTCCGCACCTCAGACCGCTCGATGTGATGAACTTTGAGACGGCTCAGGGGACGAAGAAAGTCGTGTTGACAAATGTCAAGTGGCAGTCACAGAACCGCTGCACGAAGCTAGAGGGCAAGGGCGAAACGGCAACGCAGTCGGGATATGCCACAATGGGCGCGTTTACACCGAAGCAGCAGGCGGTACTCGAGCAGACCCGCGCACAGCAGGCGGCGCAAATCAACGACTACGAACAGGCGACACTCGCGCTGAACGAGACCATCGCGAATAGTATGGGCTTATATGTCACGCGGAAAGCAGACAGCAGCGGCGCGGTAATTACTTATCACCACGACAAGCCTACGCTTGAGGGGAGCAACACCATCTACTGCCGCAACGCCGGCGGTTATGCCTGGACTAATAACGGCTGGAACAACGGATCACCGAACTGGGAGTACGGTGTATCAAAAGACGGTGACGCGGTTATCCGAAGCATTGCCGCAAACAAGATATCCGCAAGTTATATCACAACGGACATCCTCTCGTCGCCGACCGGGAAGTTTTCCTTTAACTTGGACACGGGAAAGATTATTGCGTCCGACGCAGACCTTACAGGTGTCTTTTGTGTTAAAGGCTCAAAATACAACCTTAAAATAATCAATACAAGCAGGTACGTATCGTTAGGAATAAGCCCTCTACCTGTACTCGGATTAGAAAGAGAACTTGGCGAAACAAAATCGGGTTTTATCGGATTTGTTGACAGCCAGACTTTCCCCTTTTCGAATTTGACGTATGACATTTGCATTGACAGCACAAAAGGCGTGCGTATTGACAGCGGTGATGCTTACACGGACGTTGTGTGCAAAGAGGATAAGGGCTTTCGCGTTCGTAGTGCGGAAAACAAATTCGGCTCGTCGAGCGAGTATTTTGTTGTAACGAAGGGCAAAACGGCGGCAAGTGGAACGCTTGTGTCAAATAGTTTTGAAACCAACACGTTTGCAGGGTTGCAACACTATCGCAGGTTATCGGACGATGATGCTTTTGATGTGTGTCGGGTGGACTTCGGCTTGGGCATTCCAAAAGCGGACACTCCATCGGGAGCGATAGAGGTGCGAAATAGAGACGGCGAAGTAACAGCAAGACTTGACCTTTATCAGCCGAGAGCAGGTGAAGTAACGTTGAGATTACAAACCAGCGATGATAAGATTGCGCTCTTGTTCGTGAACAAGAACGGTCTTTATGCGCAGTTCGGTACCAACGAAGCGAAACTGCTCACGTAAAAAACACTTGATTAATAGGTGGCGACAATATGAAAAAATCAGAAATAAATCAAAAGCTCGCAGAGCTTAGAGCGCAGGGCGAAGCTCTACAGCAGAACAACTCCCAGATAATACAGCAGCTCGAAGTCAACAAGCTCGAGCTTGCGAAAATCTGCGGCAAAATCGAACTGTTGTCCGATATGCTCTCAGAACTCGAAGAACCACCCGTGGAGGGCGAGAACGAGGAGGCGGAAAAAGATGCAAACAAGAACGATAACGGTTGATTATGCCCGCCCGCGCGGGTATGACGTTGGATATCGGGCTGAGAACAACTTCACGGAGCTTTCTCTCCCCGTTCCCGTCGAACTCGAGGGTGCGGACAGCTATCGCGTTTATTTCGAGTCGACCGTCGGCGAGTATCTGCAAACCGAGCTGTTGACTCCTACGGACGGCCATGTTACTGTCAAAATCACGAGCGATATTGTACCTGAGCCCGGCAACATGGCAGCGCAGCTTGTCGCCTTTGCGGACGGCGAGATAGTCGGCTATGCGCCTATGATAACAGGCTCTGCAAAGGTGTCAATCCCGGACGGCACAGAGCGGTTGAGCCACAGCCTTGCCGCCGAAATCGCGCTTAACACTGCCGCGCGGCATACTCATGATAATAAGTCGGTCATTGACCTGTTGACCGCCGATGATACCGGCACGCTGCTGTACGACGGCAAGGTTATAGGCGGTGGAGGCTCAATGGGAACCGAGTTTCTTGTGGTTAATGTGCAAATTCAATCAGGAGCAGAATATACAGTTACTTCCCATGACAAGACCTACGCGCAAATAGATGAGGCTTACAAAGCGGGCAAGCAAGTTTTGGTAGTTTCGACAGACGGAACTGATCAATATTTGCTTCCATTAACTATACGGTTTGAAGATAGTTATGAGTTTATATTGTTTGACGGCAATACGGGATTTATTATAGATGCCGATAAGCAAGATAGTTGGACAGTTAATTTTATAAACATGGATGCTTCTGTTGTAGGTTTTTCATCAACTCTTGAAACTTTCCCGTCTAATATTAATAAAGTATCCAGCGCTTTAGATTGGCTTATACAAAAAGCCCACGAGCATAGTAATAAGTCTGTACTTGATGGTCTTTCTGATTCTAATGGGGTTCTTACGTATAATGGCAACCTTATAACCCCTCAAAAGATCTCTGAAGGCTCAAACATAACCCTCGCCGACAACACCGAGTACCGCCTCACCGATGTCACGACCTTGAATCTAAGCTATCCGGAAGGTGCCTTCGAGTCTTGGATGCGCCTGACCTTCGCTGCGAGCGGGACAATCACCGTCACACTTCCCGCCGAGACAAAATATATCGGCACAGCTCCCGATTTCAAAAACGGCGAGACGTGGGAACTCAGCTTCAAGGACAAGGTTCTGGCGGCTCAGAAGGTCGGTGAGGGCACATGAACAGGCGCAGATTTATATGGCAAGAGGCGCAAGCACAGAGCGGACTGCCGAGCAGCTATACCGCAGTCGATTATTTGCAGGCTTCCGGCGCGCAGTGGATAGACACGGGCTACAGATACGGCGCAAGCAGCGATGTTGAGATTAAATTCAGCGCTCCCGACACAGACCAAGGAACAAATTTAGGGGCGCATGATTCAGATGCTCCGACATATAAATTTGCAATTGTACTTGCTGGTATACTTCTATGGCTTGGACGGGGCAGTTCTGGCCATAATATTCATGTAGACGGTATGCAAAAACCAATAACTTTGCGTAACATAGGGAAGTTATTCAAAGTGACGGATGATACCGGTAAAGAAAGAACGACAACCGTTGAAGATGCAGGATATGTCGGACCTGAGCGAACAATATATCTCTTTGCCCGACACGTTCCGACGGGTGTAGCCAATATGAGCAAATCTCAGATTTATTATTGTCGCTTCTATGAAAACGGCGAGCTTGTCTGCGATATGCACCCGTGCCTCGATGCTGACGGTGTGCCGTGTATGTACGATTTAGTCAGAAAACAAACGCTTTACAATCAGGGCACAGGCTCTTTTACGTGGGGGTGATTAAATGATATACGGAAAACTTATAGACGGCGAGCTCAGAGGAGCACCGCGACCGATAAAAACGGCGGACGGCGACGTGTTTACAAACGACCCGGATTTGCTTTTGCAGTACGGCTATAAGCCGATAATTTTAACGGACTGCCCGTCCGACGGGAAGAGCTATGTCGGCTCATGGACGGAGACGGAAACAGAAATAACGCAGGTGTGGACGGAGCAGCCGCAGACGGAAAACGACGAAGCGACCCCCGAGCAGCTGGAGGCGGCACTACATCAGATTGGAGGCGCGGTCGATGAAAACCAGTGAAGTTAATAACATCGTCGAAAAATCAACG